>Ga0209976_10000332_pt1 | contig 33601 bp, 34 predicted proteins | sample SumtaG_FD_182806 | JGI IMG/M metagenome (GOLD analysis project Ga0209976, IMG submission 182806) | Deep subsurface microbial communities from Indian Ocean to uncover new lineages of life (NeLLi) - Sumatra_00157 metaG (SPAdes) (version 2) | ecosystem: Environmental > Aquatic > Marine > Oceanic >...
TTTAGCAGATTCCACTGCTTGGCCTCCGAGCATGGAAACAACTACAGGCTTGTTAATATTTTTAAACAACTTAACAATAGTTTGAGCAATAGCTTGAGGCTGTGTCATGGTTTGGGGAGTGAGGATAATAAGATAAGCGTCTTTGAGCTTGTCTTGGGTAATAATTTTTAATGCCTGATGAAATCTATCAGTCAGAGCATCGCCTAATAAGTCAACAGGATTGTTTAATTGACATTGAGGAGGCAATGATGTTTTAAGCTGATGGTGAATTTGAGGAGAAAAACCGGTTAAATCAAATTGGGATTGATCAGCTTGATCAGCAGCTAAAATAGCCGGGCCGCCGGCATTGGAAATAATGACTAAATCATTATCAGTTAAGGGAGGTTCTAAGGAAAAAATTTCCAAAAGATCAGTGAATTGATTTAAAGATTGCGCAGGAATACAGCCTGCTTGTTTTATGGCAGTGGAAATAACATCAGTTTCCTGAGCTAAGGCGGCTGTGTGGCTTTGAGCGGCTTGATGACCGGTTTTAGTTTTACCGCCAAAAAGAACAATTACAGGTTTATGATAAGTTAATTTACTGGCCTCAATTAAAAACTGCCGGCCATCTTTAAAAGATTCCAGATATAGGCCAATGACCTTAGTTTGTTTGTCCTGTTGAAGATAGTGAAGACAGTCAATTTCAGAAATATCAGCCCGATTGCCTAAACTGACAAATTTAGAAAAACCTAAATTTTCTTTGGCAGCCCAGTCAAAAAGAAAAGCGCCAATAGCCCCTGATTGAGAAATAATAGAAATATTGCCCTTTTTAGGTTTAGTTTTGGCAAAAGTAAGATCAATATTTTTATCAAGATTAGCATAACCTAAGCAATTAGGACCCAATAAAGAAATATTGGTTTTTTTAAGAAGAGATTTAAGTTTAGATTCAAGTTTTTTACCCGGTGAATCTGATTCAGAAAAGCCGGCAGAAACAATAACAATATTTTTAACTTTTTTTTGAATACAGTTTTTAACAACATCTAAGACAAATGAAGCAGGAATAGCAATGATTACCTGATTAATGGCAGAAGGAATGTCTGAAACTTGAGAATAGCATTGATGATTAAGAACAGATTTTCTTTTAAGATTAACAGGAAAAACTTTAACAGAAGCTGAAGTAACCAGTTTTTTAAATATTTGATGGCCGATTTTTTGAGGATTTTGAGAAACGCCGACAACGGCAATTGATTGAGGTTGAAATAAATGATCAAGGTTCATATTAATGACTTGCCGGTCATTTCTTCAGGTTTGGGAAAATTCATTAATTTGAGAATAGTTGGAGCAATATCAGCTAAAATGCCCGGAGGTAGAGCTTTAGGTTGATTAGCATATTGTTTATTGACCAGAATAAAGGGGACAGGATTGTTAGAGTGTTCAGTGTCTATCTGACCGGTTTGTAAGTTGATCAATTCTTCAGCATTGCCATGATCAGCAGTAACAAGGGCGGTGCCATTCATGGCTAAAATTACAGGAATAATTTTAGATAGAGCTGTATCAGCGGCTTCACAGGCTTTAATAGCGGCTTTAAGATTTCCGGTATGAGCCACCATATCAGGGCAGGCAATATTAACAATAATAAAATGATATTTATTTAATTTTAGTTTTTCAATGACAGTTTGAGTTATTTGGGGAGTGGACATTTCCGGCTGAAAATCATAAGTAGGAATATTGGTTGGTGAAGGAATAACTTCCCAATCTTCATTAGGAAAGCGTTTATCTCTTAAGCCATTAAAATAATAAGTGACAAAGCGCTCTTTTTCAGTTTCAGTGATGTGTAATTGATTTAGATTATGTTCTGCTAAAACTTTGGCTAAAGGATATTTTGTTTGTTGGGGATTAATGAGAACAATACAAGGTAAGTCTTTTTGATATTCAGTCATGGTGGCAAAGAAAAGATTTTTTAATATTTTTTCTCTTGTAAAGGGCTGTTGAGAAATTTTAGAGGTAGGCAAATGAGTTGAAAAGTATTTGTCTGCATAAGGGTCAAATGTTAATTTATTGCCGGTTTCTTCAAAATCTTTAAGCACAAAAGCTTTGGTTAATTGTCTGGGGCGATCAACCCGGAAATTATAGAAGATAACAGCGTCATTATCCTGAATTAAAGATAAAGGTGTTCCATTGGCATCGATAATATTAGTTGGCTGAATAAATTCATCAGTTTTTTTTGCCTGATATGATTGAAGAATTGCCTGTTGAGGATTAATAGCTTTTAAGCCAATACCTTGAGTAAGGCATTGATAAGTTTTTTGAGTTCTATCCCAGCGAAAATCACGATCCATAGCATAGTAGCGACCGGAAATAGAGGCAATTTTACCAATATTGGTTTTTTCCAGTAATGCTTCGATTTGAGAGAGATATATTTGAGAAGAAGTTGGTGGAGAATCACGACCGTCAGTAAAAAGATGAAGCGATAAATTAGTAATATTATTATTTTGAGCAAATTTGATTAAAGAAAATAAGTGTTCATTGTTAGCATGAACACCGCCGGCACCAACAAGTCCCATTAAATGTAAAGTAGAATTGTTTTTTTTAACATGATCTATGGCTAGTTTTAATCCGGGTAATTGGAAAAAAGATTCATCAGCAATAGCAACATTAATTCTGGCTAAATCCTGAAAAACAATTTGACCAGCGCCAATATTAAGATGTCCTGTTTCAGAATTACCGTCTTGCTGGTGAGGTAAGCCAACAGATTCTCCAGCTGCACCTAAAGAAGTATGAGGATAAGCAGAAAATATTTTATCAAAAAAAGGAGTTTGGGCTTGAGTGATAGCATTGCCAGCGCTGGGATAAGCATTACCCCAACCATCAAGAATGATTAATGTTAATGGATATATATTTGAGTTGAGCATAAATTAAGATTTTATTTCCTGTTCTATTTGCAGTAAACGATTATATTTAGCCACTCTTTCTCCTCTGGCAGGAGCGCCGAATTTAGTTAAATCTGCGCCAATACCAACGGCAAAGTCAGCAATAAAACTGTCATTGGTTTCACCTGAGCGATGAGAAACAATAATTTTCCAATCTGCCTGACGACAAATATTAATAACTTCAATTGTTTCAGAAATAGTGCCGATTTGATTTGGTTTAATCAGAATGGCGTTGCAGGCCTTTTTCTGGATAGCCTTTTGAACACGATGCTTATTAGTGGTTAGCAGATCGTCTCCAACTATAATAGTATCAGCTTGAAGTTCCTCGGTTATTTTGCTCCAGCCTTCCCAGTCGTCCTGTTCAAGGGGGTCTTCTAGAGAAAAAAGTCGATATTCTTTATTAAGCTGAGCATAATAGTTTATTAAATCGTTGCGGCTAAATGGTTGAGCTCTGTCTTTAATAGTGTATTTATTGTTTTCAAAGAACCAGGAGGCGGCTACATCCAGTCCTAAAAGAGCATCGTGAGCAAATTTATGCTGACTATTGTTAATAGCCTCAACAATTATTTCTAAGGCATCCAGATTAGTAAATAGATTAGGAGCAAAACCACCTTCATCGCCAACACTATGAATAGCCTGATGATGTTTAAGAGTTTTTTCAAGAGATTGATAAATTTCATCACCTATTTCTAAAGCTTCATGATAAGAATAGCGAAGCGAAGGAATGATGTGAAATTCCTGAAAATCAAGATTGCCGGCACCATGAGCACCACCATTGATAATATTAAAGGTAGGATTGGGCAATTTAGTAATTTTTTTAATAAGAGAGTATTTTTGCTGGAGATATTTATAAACAGGTAATTTGTAAAAACTGGCAGCAGCTTTAATATTGGCAACAGAAACAGATAAGATGGCATTGCTGCCTAATTTGCTTTTATTATTAGTGCCATCAAGATCTATAAGCTTTTGGTCTAATTGTGTTTGCTGATCTGACTCCATGTTTTTAACAGCATCATTAATGATTGTGTTGACGTTGTTAACAGCTTTAAGAACACCTAAGCCGTTAAAGCGCTGAGGATCATTATCTCTTAATTCAAGAGCTTCATATTTGCCGGTAGAAGCACCTGAGGGAACTGAAGTTGTACCAGAATGGCCGGAGTCTAAATAAGCAGTGGTTTCAATAGTAGGATATCCGCGGGAGTCCAAAATTTCTCTGGCTTTAAGAGCGGTTATTTTTGCCATGTACTTTTCTGTGTTCAGCTTGATAAATTATTTGCCTGGTAGTTTCAATCATATCAGGAGAAACAGAAACGCTGGTAATCCCCCATTGAACAAGTTTCTGGCTAAAATCAGGATAAAGAGAGGGAGCTTGACCGCAGATAGAACTAGTGATGTTATGTTTTTCAGCTGTAGTAATTATTGATTTTAAAGCATAAAGAACAGCTGGATTTCTTTCATCAAATATAGGAGCAACTTCACTATTGTCTCTATCTGTGCCTAAGATAAGCATGGTGAGATCATTAGTGCCGATAGAAATACCGTCAATGCCGACATTAATAAAATCTTCGAGAAGAATAAAGTTAGAAGGAACTTCTACCATCATCCAGAGCTTGAAAGTTGAAGAGCGAGGTAAGCCATAAGCAGAAACAATTTTTTTAACTTGTTTTAATTCATTGACTGTGCGGACAAAAGGAATCATTAAAGATAAATTGGTAAAGCCCATTTTTTGACGAACTTTTTTAATAGCTTCAAGCTCTAAATTAAAAACTCTTTGATCATTGATATATCTGAAAGCACCCCGATAACCAAGCATAGGATTGGGTTCTTCAGGTTCATAATCTTTTCCTCCAACAAGATTGCTGTATTCATTGGTTTTAAAGTCAGTAGTTCGATAAATAACCGGTCTGGGGAAAAATGCCTTGGTAAATTTAGCTATATTATCAGCTAATTGATTAATAAATTTGCCTTGTTTTTTATCATGAATTAATTTTTTAGGATGAATTCCCATTTGAGCAATCATGAATTCAGCTCTTAATAAACCAACGCCATCGACATTTTTCTGAGCAATTTTAGAAGCTAGTTCAGGCTCAGCTAAATTAACATAAAGTTTAGTAGCAGTGTTTAAAATTTTAATAGGTTTGGAAAAAGATTTTTTAATAGCTGCCTGTGAAGCTGCTTTTTCTTTTTCAGAAGGGGGTTTAATTTTTTTGCTGGTTTTAATTTTAGGAGCGCCTTTAAAAATTTCTCCGGTTTGACCATTAACAGTATAAACAATACGATTTTTTAAGGTGGTAGTAGCTGTTTCAGTACCAACAATACAAGGAATGCCTAATTCACGAGCAACAATAGCGGCGTGAGAAGTTTGCCCACCTTTATTGGTAACAATAGCACAGGCTTTTTTCATAGCCGGAACAAAATCAGGAGTAGTCATTTCAGTAATTAGTATTTCGTCTTGTTTAAGCTGGTGGATTTGCTTGGCAGATTTAAGCAAGCGGGCATAGCCGGAAACAATGCCGGGACTGGCAGGATCACCCTGAAGAATAACCTTAAGTTTAGAGATATCTGCTTGTTTTAATGTATCTGCTTTTTGTTCTTTAATAGTAGTGACTGGCCGAGATTGAACAATATACATCTGGTTGTTTTCCATAGCCCATTCAATATCCTGAGGGAAAAAATAGTGCTGGTGAATTTTTTGGCCTAATTTGGCTAAGCTAATAATTTGCTCATCAGTCATTTTTTCTTTATTTATTTTATTCTTGGGTACTTTTAATTCCTGATTTTTATTTTTCTTTAAGGTAAGCATTTTTGTTTGGGGATTAACTTGTTTTTGCAGAATTTTCCAAGCTTGTTTTAAAATCAAGTAATGATCAGGGGTATAAGCGCCTTGAACGATTTTTTCTCCTAAACCCCAAATGGCTTCAATAACAATTTGAGTTTTATCATTAGTAACCGGATTAATAGTAAACATAATGCCGGAAACATCAGACTGAATCATTTTTTGCACAGGAACAGCAATGCCGACTTTAAAATGATCAAAGCCTTTTTCCTGACGATAAAAGATAGCCCGAGGTTCAAATAAAGAGGCCCAGCAAGCTCTAACTTTTTGAATTAAATTAGCTTCTCCAAAAACATTAAGAAAAGTTTCCTGCTGGCCGGCAAAAGAAGCATCAGGTAAATCCTCGGCTGTGGCTGAAGAACGACAAGCAACTAAAGCATGTTTTCTACCTTTATTTAACTTTAAATACCATTTAATTATTTGTAAAGATAATTCATCAGGAATTTGAGCACGAAGAATCAACTTTTTAACTTGTTGAGATGCAGAATTAAGTTGACGGGGTTTGCTGGTATCAAGACCAGTTAAAATTTCTTTGATTTTAGGGCGAAGGTTGTTGACATCTAAAATGTGATAATAAGCAGGGGCAGTGACAATAAAGCCCGGAGGAATGGGCAGGCCTGAAGAAATCATTTCTCCAAGATTAGCCCCTTTACCTCCAACTAAGCCAACATCGTCTTTATCAACATCTTTAAAATCAACAATATAGGGCAGTTTGGACATTAATAAAAGAATAACAGATTTGAAAAATTATTTCTAGAGATTAATAAATATAGTTTAAATATTGCAAATTTTTTAATTTTGAATATAATATAGCCTATATAAATATATTATCATTTAAATTCAAAACATGAGAGAAAGATTGAGAAGTAAATTAGATAGACCAATGATTCCAGGAATTTTAGCTTTAGCAGAAGTTTTGACAATAAAAGCAGATCTTATAATGAAAGATTGGGAAAAAGAGAATAGTTGGGAACGGTATAACATTGAAACGGGAAAAAGACGTGAAGATCTTGTGGCAATAACTGAAGAATCCCCTGTTTTACAATCCTTAATATGTTCGAAACTTTGTAGTCTACCACCATCAAAGCTAGATTTAAACCTAATACAAATTGCTGATATTACAAAAGATCATGAATCACGTGGAGTTTCTATTGACATTGGTAATGGATCTAGTAAAAATCATTCTTTAATAATTAATAGAAATGGTTTTAGTTTTCAACCGACACTTGTGAGGCAACGAAAATTTTGGGCTATAGCTCCTGATGAGAGCTTTGTTATTTTAAATATATTTTCTGATCCTCAGGAAACTAAAGATGGAATACTTAGAGACTCAGAAATAGTTCCAGCTGATTTATCTATAGATGCACGAATAATTGAATTGAGTCAAAATGGCTATGCAATATTAGGCTGGGTTCCTTTTACTTCCCCAGAGGTTGGCCGAGCTTAGTTTTAAAATAATCTACCCAAGGAATTGGAGCAGGGTCAATACCATAAAGCATGGTTAAATAAAAGTTAACAAAAGCGCCAAATTGAATAAACTCAAAAGTTTGACTGAGTTTAGTCTTGGCTGTTGCCTGCCAAGAAAGAGTTTTAATATTGTTTTTTTGAACTACATCTTTAGTTATTTGAAAACGCTGGTTTATTCTTTGGGGATATAAAGAGGAATTGATAAATAAGAAAACTAAATCCTGCTTATTATTTTTAGGGAATTTTAGACCTTCCATAAGATGATGATTGAGTTCAGGAATATCATGGCGATGAGATAAGTTTTTAGCATTTTCATTCATTTGATTTTTAAAAGTATGGATTGCTCCTTTTAAATGACGGGCAGGAACAATAATTATTTCTTTTTGAAACATTTTCTTAGCCATTTTCTTAGCAGGATTTTGTTCAGAGGAAACTTTAATATTATTTTCTTCAATAACTTTTTTCATTGCTAAAGTAATATTGTCGATATCTTGCTCAGAAATACTAATAATTCCTGTTTTAGAAACAAGAGCTAATTGTCCAATAATTGAATAGCCAATAGCCATTCTGGGTTGATTGGAAGGATTATATATTGGATCAATTTTATAAAAAGGGATTTTGTTTTTCTGAGCCATTTCCATTAATTTTCCACCAGCATAAATAGCCATCCATTTGGCTTTTTTAGTTTTAGCCTGCTTGGCAGTAGAAACAGCTTCTTCAGTATTGCCGGAATAACTGGAGCAAATGACTAAAGTTTTTTCATCCACCCAGTCAGGTAAATCATAATCATTAATTCTAATTAAAGGTATTTTAAGTTCTAGCCCAAAAATTGATTCAATTACTCTTGCTCCTAAACCTGAACCACCCATGCCGGTCATAACCATTTTATTAATATTTTTATATGATTCAGGAACTTCTATGCTTTTACATTCTTCCCAAGCATGAGAGCATTGTTTAGATAAATTTTCAATTGATCCATATACATTTTGTTGGTCAAGTTTTTTAATTTGAGAAAGATTGTTAAGAATGGTCATATGTCTCCTTTTTTAAGATTAAACTTCATGAACGAATTAGATTTAAAACTTCGTCTCTTTTCTGTTTCATTATTTCTTTATTGACAGCTTCCAAATTAAGTCTAAGTTTTGGTTCAGTGTTTGACTCTCGAACATTAAACCAAAAATCTTTGTAGGTAATGGTAATGCCGTCTAGATGAGAGATTTTTCCATCTGAATATTTTTTTTCTAACTCTTTCATTTTTTCATCTGGATTATCAACAACTGAGTTAATTTCTCCGGAATGATAATATTTTCGATAAGGATCCATTATTTGAGAAACTGGTTTATTTTGTTTAGAAATAAATTCTAAAAGTTTGAGTACATAAATCACTGGTGATTCAAACACTCCATAAGCGAATTTATAAAAGAAATGTCCTGATGATTCACCGCCAAAGATAGCATTTTGTTTAATCATTTGTTCTTTAATTAATGAGTGTCCTACTTTAGTAACAGAAGATTTACCCCCTACTTTGTCAATCATATCTTTGGTGATTCGGCCAGGCCTAATGTCATAACAAACAGTGGCACCTGGATTGTCTTTTAGTGCCAGTTGAGCCATAATTCCCCGAAGAATTTCCTGCCTGATTAATTCTCCTTTTTCATCGACAAAAAAGTATCGATCGCCATCTCCATCAATTGATATGCCTAAATCAGCCTTATTTTCAACAACAGCGTCTTGAACTACTTTTAAATTTTCGTCTTTAAAGGGATCAGCTTCATGAGAAGGAAAAGTACCGTCTAGTTTAAAATTAAGTTTAATGAGTTCACAAGGTAAACCTTTAAACATTGCCTCAATATCTAAGGAACCCATAGCGTTAGCAGCATCAACAGCTATTTTAAATGGCTTAATAATTTTTAAGTCAATGTTTTTAGTTTGATCTTTAACTAAATCTTCTACTACACCTGTTTTTTTAGTAATTTTGCCTTTTTTATCAGATAGAATAAATTTATTCTCTTCCACTAACTTAGCTAAGTCTTTAATACCTGTTTCGCCACTAATAGGCACTGAACGAGATCGAACCAACTTCATGCCATTATATTCTTTTGGATTGTGAGAAGCAGAAACTTGAATACCTCCATCATAACCATAAAAAGCAACTGCGAAATAAAAAGTGGGAGTGCTGGCGAGACCAATATTAATTACATTTATATTAGACTCAATTAAACCCTGAAGCAGTTTAGTCTTTAGTTGAGGACCTGAAAGTCTCATGTCATTGCCAACAACAATATTTAATTCTTTATTAGGATTTTCTTTTTTTAAAAGATGGGCATAGGCTTTACCGATTCTGTAGGCTACCTCTTCATTTAATTGATCTGGATATATTCCCCTGATATCATAAGTTTTAAAAATAGAGGTATCGATTTTCATACTTTTTCCTTTAAGAATTTAATAATCCTGGCTTTATTACTCTTGGTATCATATATGGCTAAAGATTGATTGTCAGAAATTTTTGAGTCTTGATCATCGCTTATTCCTCCAGGATTTAGGTGAAGGGTTTTGTTGACTATTTGATTAACAGCTTTATGAGTGTGTCCGGTGAAGACGACATGGTATAAGCTGGAGCGAATAAGAGCTTGAGTGATACCTTTGTCTTGGCCATGATAAACTGCAATATTTTTGCCATCAACTTTATCTTGTAAAAAGTTTTGTTCAAGGGTAACAAGAATGTTGTTTTCTTGAATTCTCTTGAGGGTTCTGAGAATATCGCCATGGTTGTTGCCTAGAACTCCTTTGACTTGGGCTTTGGGTTTGCACTCAAGGAAAAGAAACCTGATGGTTGAAGGACTAATCCAGTCACCGCAGTGGTAAATAAGCTCGACTGATTGAGAGTTTAGATACTGAATGGCTTTAGCTAGATTTTTTATATGGTCGTGACTATCAGAGATAATGCCTATTTTCATAATTATAAGATAGACTTAATTCTAGATATCCATGAGGAAAAAATCAAGCTGTGTAGATAATGGAGTAATATTTTTTCCTTTTTTGATTTGATAATCTATTTTTAAAAGTTGAGAATGAATTTTTAAAAGCTGATTTAAATCAAAGTTTTTAGCTTGTGATTTTAATCTGTTTATTTGCCAAGGAGCAGCTTTAAGTTTATGTTTTTCATCTTTGGCTTGGATCAATTGACTGATACGACGATGAAGCATATAGAAAATCATTTCTGCTGGACTATCTTTCAAGCATTGATGATAAAAAGAAAGAACTATTTTTTGATTATTAGGTTTAAAAGAATCAAGAAATTTAAAAATAATTGGGGGAGTTTTAAAAAGTTGAATTTGAGCGTTTAATTTAGTTAATTTTTTTAAATTAGCAGGAGTAATTGATTTTCTTTCCCATAAAACAACTGATTTTTCAGAAAATTCCTGAGATAAAAAATATTCAATTAACTGGTTTTTATTTTTTGATTTAATTTGAGAAAAAAGATTTTCAATGATAATTAAACGATTAACAGCAAATAAAGCATTTGATTCTAAAGTTTGAATTAATTCTTCAGGCTGAAGCTTAGTGCCATCTAATCTAAGCAGTTCTAAACTTGAATCTGATTTAGATTTAGCTTGATCAATTAAGTTATTTAAGACATTCCGACTGGCAAGAGTATTATCTCCGTGTAGAACTGTAATCATAAGGTTTTTTTGAAGAGTTTAAATATTTTTTCTATACTGCGATTGTTGATCACTCCCCTGCCTCTGCCCCGGTGAGGCAGTAAAGCGCCGGAAAAATTCTTAGGAATATGCATGAGTTCATGAATTAAAATTCTAATTTGGTCATCTAGTTTTAAATGATCAAATTTTTCAGATAAAATTTCAATACAATAATGAGGAGGAAGTTTTAAAGCCATTTGCCAAATTCTGGGAAAGGCCCAGATTCGAGCTCTAGCCCGAGATTTAGAACCAGTGCTGCGAAAACAAATAATCTGTTTTGGTTTAATGTGAGGAAATTTTAATTTTTTTTGAATTTGTCTGATTTTTTTATCAATATCCGGAGCAAGATTGAATTCCATAGTTTTTATTTAATTTTTAAACAATAAAAGTTTATCACTTAAGTAAAGTGCAGTGTTGGAGAATTTGCTTAGGTTAGCTGATTTTGTAAACTTCAGCTCCTGTTTTAACTAGTTGATCAACTTTCAGGCCTAAAGAATCACCTTTTTTGACTGATTTAACTGATTTGTGATCTATTTGTAATGAGTCAACTGCTTGGGTAAATTCATTATCTTTATGAACAAATTTAATATTATCCCCGACTTTAAGTCCTTGAGTAAGATCAATAACGGCAACGCCAATTTTATCGTAATAGTGTGTGACCTTGCCAATTTTTTTATCAGCGATATTAATCACCACCTTTCTAAATCTATTATATACTTTTTAACTTTGTGGGCGATAGCGGCGTTTTTTAACAACTTTTAATTCTAAAACAGCTTTTCTTAAATCTGCCTGAGCAACAGCAAAATCTCTTTGTGATAATTTTTGTTTTAAAGCTGTTTCGGCTTTTTTCTTGGCAGCTTCGACTTTAGCAATATCTATTTCATCGGCTCGAACAGCATTATCAGCCATAATAGTGACTTTATTATCATTAACATCCAGTAAACCTCCGGTAACAGCCAAAATTGTCATTGATGGGCCTTTTACTATATATAGCTCACCTGATTGAAGTTTGGTTAATAAAGATATGTGATTAGCCAGTATGCCTATTTGACCTTCATGGGCTGGAGCTAAAACAATATCAACTTGATCGTCAAAAACTTTTTTTTCCTGAGTAATAATTTCCAAATGCAGTTGTTGAGCTGGCATATAAGCTATTTTACTTGTTTAGCTTTTTTAATTGCTTCGTCAATGCTGCCGATCATATAAAAAGCTTGTTCAGGAAGATTGTCGTGTTTTCCTTCAAGAATTTCCTTAAAACCTTTAATTGTATCTTCAGTTTTAACATATCTACCTTGACTGCCGGTAAATTGTTCGGCTACAAAGAAAGGCTGAGTTAAAAATCTTTGAATTTTTCTGGCCCGGGAAACAGTTAATTTGTCCTCATCTGAAAGTTCGTCAATACCAAGAATAGCAATAATATCCTGAAGATCTTTATATCTTTGGAGAACTTTCTGCACTCCTTTGGCAACATTATAATGTTCTTCACCAGCAGTATCAGGTGAAAGAATTTTAGAAGATGAGGCTAAAGGATCAACAGCAGGATAAAGAGCTTGCTCAGCTAATGATCTTTCCAAAGAAATAGTAGAGTCAAGATGGGCGAAAGTAACTACCGGAGCAGGGTCAGTATAGTCATCAGCAGGTACATAAACTGCCTGAAAGGAAGTAATAGAGCCTTTTTTAGTAGAAGTAATTCTTTCCTGTAAAGCAGCCATTTCTGAAGCTAAAGTAGGCTGGTAACCGACTGCTGAAGGAATTCTGCCTAAAAGAGCAGAAACTTCTGAACCTGCCTGAGAAAAACGGAAAATATTATCAATAAATAGTAAAACATCTTCGCCTTTTTGATCACGGAAATATTCAGCAAAAGTTAAAGCAGTTAAAGCTACTCTTAATCTGGCTCCGGGAGGTTCATTCATTTGGCCAAATATCATGACAGTGTTATTAATAACCCCTGATTCTTTCATTTCTTGGTATAAATCATTGCCTTCCCTGGTTCTTTCACCAACCCCAGCAAAAACAGAATGGCCGGAATGTTCTTCAGCAATATTTCTAATGAGTTCCTGAATAATAACAGTTTTACCAACACCAGCACCGCCAAAAGCAGCTACTTTACCGCCTTTGGCAAAAGGACAAATAAGGTCAATAACTTTAATACCTGTTTCCAGTATTTGAGGCTTAGATTCAATGTCTGTAAAATCAGGGGCTGATTTGTGAATAGGAGTTTTTTTAACACCAGTAATAGGTTTACCTTTATCAATAGTTTCTCCAATAACATTAAAAATTCTACCTAAAGCTTTTGTTCCAGCAGGAACACTGATAGGACTGCCAGTATCAATAACTTCCATGTTTCTTTTAAAACCATCAGTTGAACCCATGGCAATGGCTCTGACTTGGTTATTGCCAAGATGCTGTTGAACTTCTAAGATTATTGTTTTTCTTGAAGGAAGTTTAACTTCAAGGGCATTATAAATTCCAGGAAGATTATCTGGAAAAATAACATCAACAACAACAGAGATAATTTGGGAAATGCGGCCAGTTTTTGACATATTATTCTAGAGCCATACGAGCGCCGATAACATCGAGCAACTCATTAGTAATTTTTGTTTGTCTGGCTTGATTAAATTGCAAAGTTAACTCTGCAACAATGTCCAAAGCATTTTCATTAGCATTTTTCATAGCTACCATTCTGGCTGAATGTTCTGAAGCAATAGATTCTAATAAAACATGGTAAAGCTGAAGTTCAATATATTGAGGAAGAAGATCTTTAAAAATTTCTTCAGGTTTTGGTTCAAAAAGATAATCGCCTTTGTATTCTTCAATAGGAGGAGGAGAATCATCGCTGAAAGCCTGTTTGGCAATGATTTTGGTTTCAATAGGCAAAAGCTGATTGATAGCTAATTTTTGAGAAATAGTAGAGATGAATTGCATATAAGACATGAAAATCATCTGATATTCATTTTTTTTAAAACTATCAATAACAATTTTTGATATAGGAAGAATGTCTTCAAATCTTGGTTTATCACCTAACTGGGGAAATTCAGCAATTAAAAATTTATTGGTTTTTAATACATGTTCTTTAGCTTTTTTACCAATGGTGATAAAAGAAAGTTTAAATTTTGGAGGCAGTTTATAGGTTTCTTTAAAATCTTTAAGCCAGTTTTCTAAACCCCGAAAAAGGTTGGAATTTAAACCACCGCAAAGAGATTTGTCAGTGGAGAGTAAAATAATCAGAATATTAAATTCCTGATTTTCCTTCCAATTATCCCGAGGGTCATTAAGTAAAAAATGATCTACCTGATCTTTGGCTTTTTGAACCAGAGCAGTAATAATATCAGCCATTTTTTCAGAATAAGGCCTGGATGAAAGAGTCATTTCCTGAGCGCGTTTCATTTTTGAGGCAGAAACCATTTCCATGGCCTTAGTAATTTGAGCAATATTTTTACTTGATTTAATTCGGCGCTTTATCTGTCTGGTAGAACTCATTGATCCTCCTCCTTTTGTTTAACTAACTGAGGGTGAGATTGATTAAATTTCTGAGTATATTTTTCCAGTTCTTTAATAATTTTAGGAGTTAAAATTTTTTCTTTTTTAATGACTGATTTAAGCTTTGGTCTGGTAGTAAAAATATATTTGATAAATTCCTGATGCCATTGTTTGACTTTTTCAACAGTAACATTATCTAAATAGCCATTAGTAACTGCCCAGATAATAATAACTTGTTCTTCAATATCCAAGGGTTTATCCCAGTCTTGTTTTAAAATTTCAGTAATGCGAGCACCACGATCAAGTTGGGCTTTAGTGATAGGATCAAGATCTGAAGAAAATTGAGCAAAAGCAGCTAACTCCCTAAATTGTGCCAGCTCCAGTCTTAATTTACCAGCTACTTGGCGCATAGCTTTGATTTGAGCGTCACCGCCAACACGAGAAACAGATAATCCAGCATTAATAGCCGGACGAACACCAGCATTAAAAAGATCAGCTTCTAAATAAATTTGGCCATCAGTGATGGAAATAACATTAGTGGGAATATAAGCAGAGACATCGCCAGCCTGAGTTTCAATAATAGGCAAAGCAGTAATAGAGCCACCACCATTTTTTTTATTAAGCTTAGCTGCTCTTTCCAAAAGTTTGGAGTGAATATAGAAGACATCGCCGGGATAAGCTTCTCTGCCTGAAGGGCGTTTTAAAAGCAAAGATAATTCCCGATATGCCCAAGCATGTTTGGAAAGATCATCATAGACAATAAGAGCGTCTTTGCCTTGTTTAGCAAAGTATTCAGCTATAGCAACTCCAGCATAAGGAGCTAAATATTGAAGAGCCGGAGAATCAGAAGCATTGGCAGCAATAATAATAGTATGATCCATGGCTTTAAATTTTTTTAAAACATCAATTAACTGAGCTGTAAAAGCAGCTTTTTGACCAATAACTACATAAATACAAATTAATTTTTCTTTTTTTTGATTGATAATAGTAGTTAAAGCAATGGCAGATTTGCCGGTACTTCTGTCACCAATAATTAATTCTCTTTGACCTCGACCAATAGGAATCATTGAATCAATAGCAGTAATACCTGTTTGTACTGGTTGGTTAACTTTTTCCCGAGTAATAACTCCTGGAGCAATTTTTTCCAAGGCTTCTGTTTGAGTGGTTTTAGGTGCAGGCTGTCCATCTAAAGGATTGCCTAAAGGACCTAAAACCCTGCCAATTAAAGTTTCGCCCACAGGAATTTCCAAAATTCTTCCAGTAGTAGTAACTTCGTCTCCTTCTTTAAGATGATTACTGCTGCCAAGAATAATAGCACCGACTGTATGTTTATTTAAATTAAGAACCAAACCATAGGTTTTTTTGGGAAATTCAATAATTTCACTCATCATGGCATCAGCCAGCCCGCCGATAAGAGCAACGCCGTCACCAATAGATATAATTTGACCGATACTTTGAGCTTTTAAAACAGGAGTGAACTTATCTATTTTTTTACCAATAGTTTTAGAAATATCAATCATAAATGACTTTGGTTTTTAATTCTTTTAATCTACGATTAACAGTGGAGTCAATCATTTGTCCGGCAACTTCTATTTTTAAACCAGCAATGATTGATTTATCAATTTTAGTTTTAATTCTAATAGGTCGATTTAAATATCGAGATAAATGTTGTTTGATTTCATCTGTCTGTTTTTTATTCAGCTGAATACTAGAAGAAACAACAGCTAAATTAGGATCAATTCTGACAAAACTTTGCTGTGATAATTTTTTAGCTACTTCAGGTAATAAATCTAATGATTTTTTTTCTTCCAGATAGCTTAGAATACCTTCAACTATAGCATCAGTTTTATTATGGAATTTCATGTGAGCTTTTTCAGTTTTTTAATTTCCTGATCAATAATTCTTCTTTGTTCCTGAACAGTTAAACTGTCTTTTAAAACTCTAGAAGTTGTTTTAACAACCATATCAGTAATTCTGGCAGTAATTTTCTTTTCCTGATCAGTTAATTTATCAGCTAAAAGCTGGAATTTTTTATCAACTTCTTGTTCAGCTTCCTGTTTGGCGTCTTCTATCATTTGCTTAGCAGATTTACCAGCGGTTTTTTTAGCTAAATCTACAATTCTAACTGCTTCTTTTTCAGCTGCTTCAATAGCTTTTTTCTTGATTTGTTCAATTTTTTCTTTTTCTTCCAGGGTTTTTTCTGCTGCTTTGATTGAATCCTGAATTTTTTTATTTCTTTGATCAATTATGGTGATAATCGGTTTATAGAGAAACTTTTTAAGAATAAAAACCAGAACAGCAAAATTGATTACTTGAAATAGTAGTTGATACCAATGTATTTCCATTTATTATTTACAGATTCTCCGGGTTCAACCAAATTGATAACAACCCGGAGTTCGTCTGTATTTTAAACAAATTTTAAAATTAAAGCTACAACCAATGAATAAATGGCGATTGCTTCAGCAAAAGCAACACCAAGAATCATGACTGTTTGCACCTTAGATGCAGCTTCAGGATTTCTGCCAATTGCTTCAAGAGCTTTAGAAACAATAAAGCCAATAGCAATTGCTGGAGCAAGACCACCAAAAGCCATGGTAGCGCCAACGATTAAATTATCATTTAACATAATAAATCTCCTTTTAATTAATAATTAATGATGACTAGTAGCTATGCTAATAAAAACAAGTGTTAAGGTAGAAAAAACTAAGGCTTGAATAAAGCCGACAAAAAGTTCCAGTCCTATAAATGGCAAGGGACCGAAAAGCGGTAATAAAAAAGCAATGACCATTAATAAAACTTCTCCGGCAAAAATATTGCCGAACAATCTGAAGGAAAACGACATAATTTTAGCAAATTCACTAATTAATTCTAAAAAGCCAACAAAAAGATTAATAGGATTGCTAAAATTAAAGAATTTTTTAAAATATTTAACACCTAAAGATTTATAGCCAAAAACCTGAATCATAAATACAGCAGCAATAGCTGTTCCCATAGTAATATTTAAATCAGCAGTGCCACCTCTAAACAAAGGAACAAATCCGTGACTGCTTCTCAAGCCAATGGTTTCTACTCCTGGAAGAAGACCAGCCCAACTGGCAAACATGATAAAGAAAAAGATTGAAGCAATAAGAGGAAAAAATTGACTTGCTTTGTGCGGGGTTATTGTTTGAACGAATTCGTAGAAGGATTCGATAATAGTTTGAATGAAAAGATTGAGACCTGAAGGTTTTTTGGATTTATGGGTGTTATAAAAACGAATAGCAACTAAGGAGAGGAAAATTGTGGTCAGTAAACTGACAAGCATTGAGCTTGTAAAAGCAAAGTTTCCTAAATGAAAAATCGGCTCAGCCGATATGGATATATTTAGACTTGCCATGTTATTCTTTTTTAATAAGACATGTGTATTTTAATATATTCAAATTATATATTAAGAATCAATCTATTTCAAAACCAAGACTTTTTTCCATTGATTGAATTAAATTTTTTGCTCTTTCTCTGGATTCAGGCCAAGCTGAAAACTTGTAATGTTTAAGTATTTTGACAAGTAACTTTTCTGTTTGTTTATCTAAGGGATATTTGGGTTTAAATTCACTATCTTTTAAATCTGCTGAAAAGGCTAGGGATCCCTTACCTTCTTTTGAATCCTGAATTTCTTTAATTAATTTAATTTTGGTTAATTTATCTAATTTTTCATCTCTTAACCTTGTGATTTCATTAAAATGGAATTTTAGAATTCTTCCAACGTCAGAAATTATTGCATCATGAACAAAAGGAGACGGCTCTCCTTTTGGACCAAGATAAGTAACTCTTGAAAAAACTATTTTTTCTAAACCATCTAGAATTTGGGTTGTTTCAGAGATAATGGCATTTTGAAAAACAACTCCTAAAAGCGCATTAATAATTGCAGATCTTGTTTTATAGCTTTCTACGTTTTCTTTATTAATATCAGGATTAAGAGTCCAAAAAAGAAGTTTTTTAATAATTCTTCTTCTTTTCTGCCTGCCTGTTTTTGTAGCAGGCTTTATTTTAAGAAGTATATTTATTTTTTGATCGACAATTAAAGGTGAAATTATGGGTACTTTCTTCTTACTTCTTTTTTTAACTAGCTTGCCTCTGTATTTTAAAAATTTCTCAGCATCTTTTTCTCCAAAAATAGCTGCTAAAAATTCATATCTTGGAATCCAGTTTTTACGAAATGTTAGATAGAGTATGAGATCAAAACGAAGCCAGAGGTAGGTGAGGAAAATAAAAAAGTATTTTACTGGTTTGATTTTTTGCATATGTATTGAGTATTTTACCCTATTTGGTAAAATACATGTAGCGGGCCAGTAGCTCAGTTGGTAGAGCGTCTGCCTTTTAAGCAGAATGTCCAGGGTTCGAGTCCCTGCTGGCTCACAGATGGGAATTGGGTTGATGTAGTAAGCTTTTATTAAATATTAATTAAAATATTAAGGAGGAAATTATGGTAAAATTTTATATTGATGGTTTAGACGAGAGAGAGTTAGTGATAATTAGTGACGTAGTTCCAGCTTTAAGAGGAATAGAACTAAGGCAAGGAGGTAATGGTTTTTATTTACCCATAGATAAGCTTGTAGAACATGATGATGAAGGTAGGCCTTTTATTAAAACAGAACTGCCTACGGAAAATAGTATTGCTATAGAAAGTGATTTGGGCTTTCATCCTGAAAGGCGAGGCTAAACTGAGCTTTTGTCTGGTATAATCTAAAGTGTTGAAATTATGATACAGTTGAGCTAAATACTGGGAGTAGGTGTTCGAAAACCGTCCCTGCTGGCTCACATGTCCCCGGCCCCATCGTCTAACGGTTAGGACATTACCCTTTCAAGGTAGAAATGAGGGTTCGATTCCCTCTGGGGTCACTACACTATGCTAAAGCTACGCGTAGCAGGCAAGATTAGGTTATGTGATAGGCTAAATTAGAATTATCTATTTTTAGGGAATTAAATATCGTTTGAAAAATCTTTTTATTCGCGAGGCATTCTTGATATCCCATCAGCAACAGTAAGAAAAAGCTTTCTTGCGAATACAACAGCCTCTTCTTCTGTTTCAGCCGTCAAGCAATATAGTCCTTTACCTTCTTTTGTTTCCACTAAAATTAATTCAGTCGTAGGGAGACAATTTAATTCAAGTAAATTTTGCCAATCACTTTCTATTTTTGTTCTTTTTATCAAATCATTATCGCTGATATCTTTATCTGGGATTCTAATTCCTATCGTTCCTCCAAGAGCATTTTTGAAATTTATATTCTCTAAAATTTCAGCAACTTCTTGAAGTGTTACATTTGATAATCCTAAACTTTCAAGAGTAATCTTTAATTCCTTTGCTTCTTTTAATAACCCGTGAGCATATTCAGCAGTATCTGCTGTAAGTAATTCTTTCATTAACCTAAGTTTCTTTCTGAGTGGGAAATTAATAAACGAATTATATCATATCCATCCTATAATTATGTTCCAACCCCTATTGGTAGTAGATTAAAGAAGTAGTCTTCTTGAGGGAATAGCTGGTCTTTTAGCTTCTTCAGATCTACTATCAGGTGGTTCCAAGACCAAACCCTTTGGGTCACAAATCTAGATTAGGTTGATTTGGTCGGCTAATTTAAAGTTTTAAGCAAAATATGCTAATTCAGTTTGACAAAACTTTAATATTTGTTATAATCCTGTAAATTAAACGGAAATTGAGGAGAATATAATGCCTAGAGAAAAATTTCAGACAATAGTTAATTTAAGGGATCATCTTAGGGAACAAGAAACAGGGAGAGTTCTGGCTGACTTACTTGAAGAAGCAGTTGAGGCAACTCCATTAAATCTTGATTCTTCTTTAACCCTTAGAACACGTGCTACGTTAATTGATCAAGTTGAAACTGCACTAGTAGAAGAGTTAAGCAAGAGCTCTGATATTGGGGATTCTTTTCTGAGGGGAGATAAAAATAGATTAACTGACCTACTTAATCCTGGTGGGGTTCAATCTGTTATCCTTTCAGGAATACGTGCAGCACAGAACTTTAGTGGCAAAAAATAATTTTCTCAGTTCCTCCACAAATCTCAAGAAAGTGTTTGATTCATCTACCTCTGGGGTCACAAATTAGGTTGATGCGATAGACCAATCATTCTCTTCTTGATTTATTTTCTTAGCTAATGGTTGTAATCCTCCTGCCATAACTAATAAAGCTAAAGCTCTGTCTAATTCAAAATTGACAAACATTGATAAACGATGACCTTCACCTTCTTTAAAATTTTCAAAAGAAGATGCCATAGTCCCCAAAAAACTCCATAGTCCAGCATCCTGAATGAACCAATAGAGAAAATTTCCTATATCTCCTCTAAGCAAGACCGATAATGTAGTTAAGTGAACCACTGAAGGCATGATTAAATCAAATTTTCTTAGGTTTATAAGTAATTGTTTCAAGCCTGTTCTAACGATTCCTTTTGTTAAGGCATCATTTAATTCTGTAGCCCATTTTGCAACATTTCTAACATCTTCTTCGGAGCCTAATATTCTTTGCTTCACTTCTTTAGTGTTTAATGAAATTGTAAGATCTTGCCATATGGCGTTTTTATAAAAAAAATTTTCACTTGTTGATCGTTGAGCTTCATGCTCAAAAGTTGGAACTTTTTTAATTATGCCTTTACCAGCGAGGCCAACTCCTTGTTCATTAATGCCAACAACTACATTTATAGTGTTTGAAACTTCTGGGTTTTCTTGATTTTTAATTGTTAAATGTCTAAGCCCACTAACTTGGCAAAGAGCTTGCGTGTGTTTAACATTAATGCCTATGGATTCCTCTATTGCAAAAGGCAGTTTGACTTTTGTTCTTAACCTTCGGGTTTGAGCCTCAGGCATAGGAATAAATTTTGACTCCCTTGACATGATTCAAAATTATATCATAAACAACCTATAGTTTAATGTTCCAACCCCTATTGGTAGTAGATCAAAGGCGTTGATTCACAATTAGGTTGATGTGATAGGCTATAATATATTATGTTTAGAGAGACTTTTTTGCCCACTACTATTGAAGCTGCTAAGCAGATAGTTCTTCAGCCATGTCTTAGAGAAAGCCTTAAGTTAAATCTACAAGGCTTTAATATAAATTTTGGATTACCAGAATTAAAAGAAATTAATGAACATCGTAAAGTTATTCTAGTTCCTAGTTTACCTTATATATTTAAAGTTGATCTATTGGTTTTGAGAACTAAAAGAAAACATATAGATCACGAGCTTTTACTTTATGATCAAATGCTACTACTAGGTCACGGAAAAAAACATAGAGATGATCCTCGAACTTGGTTTTTTGAAGATGGGCAAGATGTAATTCAATTAGTTGCAAGCTATAACTCATTAAATAATGGATTGCCACCAATTGATTTAATAGTTAGTTGCAGAAGAGTACTGTTCATGCAAAGTAAAGGTAAAACTTTTAAAAGCACGAGACTTCCCTTGGGTTGGAAAAAAATACCTGGAGTAATTTTTCAAAAAAATGGTAAGCCTACATTTGGGGGTATTGTACAAAATGGTGTCATTAAAGTTCAAATTACCAATAAAGATTCTGATTTTATTAAGGCAACTAAAAAAGGGAAGATAAGAAATATTCGAAAAATAGGTTGATATATAGCTCTAATCTATACTCTTCCATAACGCTAAACAACCATAGGATTTATAAGGACTCCATTTATCAACAATTTTATTGATTTGTTTTTCATTAGGTTTATCTTTAAAGCCATAAAGTTTTTGTAAAGCTTTTCTTAATCCTAAATCACCATGAGAAAAAATATTTTCTCTGCCCAAAGTAAAAATCAAAAACATTTCTGCTGTCCAGTTGCCAATCCCTTTTACTTTAATTAATTCTTCAACTACCAATTTGTCGTCTAAATTGTGTAGATTATTCAATCTAACTTCTTTATCCTTTACTTTTTGGGCTAAATCCCTTGTATATCTAGCTTTTGCCCAAGACATGCCTACATTTCTTAATTTTTGTTCAGAGAAAGCTAAGAGTTTATCTGGAGTAACATGTTTTCTTTCAAATAGATCATAAAAGCGGCCAATAATGGCATGGGCGGCTTTACTAGCAAGTTGTTGGGCAATAATTTCTCTACACAGTTTCCTGAAATAGCCAGTTGATCTTTTTGGTTGTTGTAGAGGATTAAGCTCCATTTCTACTATGACTTTATAAATGGTGGGGTCAGTTTTTTGGAAATGGTGTTTAATTTTTTTAACTTTCATGATTATTGACTAATTGTCCTCTAACAGATGCTTAATCACTCTATAATTCCTCACCATATCTTTCATTTCTGGTTCAGGAATTATCCAAATGTCATCTCTGTCACAAAATATTTTTAATAATTCAATAATTTGATTTTTTGTCGGAAATACATTTTGATCAAAATCTTTCTTAAGTAGTCCATTATGTGAATCAGTGCCATTGAATGGTGGAAGAATTGTGTTAAGGTGTATTAATTTTGTTTGTGAAGCTAAATTTTTAGTTGCTTTTAATAAGTATTTCCATAATTTTTCTCTATCTTTAGTTATTAAAGATGCTGCAGTGTGTCCAATATCATTAGTAATGAAAATTCCAGCATTGGCTAATTCAATCATTAAATCTAAGGGAATATTATTAACTTCCTGCACTTTTTGCCTCTCTGTGTGATCTCTAAAATGTGCAGGCTCATTCTTTGGTAGTGTTTCTACAAGAAGGAGCAAATCAGCTTTTGAAGCATATTGATTGAGAAGTTTAACTCTTGGAATCAAAGACTTTCTGGCTTTATCTAGGCTGATCTTTTTATTAGGAATCAAAGTCATTTGTTGGTTTTCTAGATCTAATTTCTTAAGCATAAGAGATCCAGGGTGAACATTGACATAACGTGCTCCTATTTTTTGGGCGATATCAATAGTCTGTTTCATTAACTCAACAGTTTGATCAGCAATCTCTTCTTTTTCCCAAGCCAAATTTGGTTCAATTTTTCCCGGCAGCATGGCCCAGAAATGAAGTCCAAATAATATATTTTTCTTGTTAAGGGTTTTAAAAAGGTTTGCAAATTGGTCTGCCCAATCAAGTCTAAACCATACTTCACAACAATCTGGTTTTCCTTTATTAAGTATCTCCTGCCAATTTTTAGGCCCTATTTTTACTCCAGCTATCATTAGGTAATATTCTACTATGTTTCAACCCTTCAGCCCATAGGTTGGTAAATCAAGCTAATAAATCTCAGAAGAAGGTTGTTTAAGAAAAGTAATATTAATAATTTCACCATCTTTTTCAACTACTATCACTGCAGCTTCTCCTTTAGTTGGATAGTGCAACTCTCTTAAATTGCCAGGCGTTGGTTTTTGGTTAGGATCTAAGCTGTTTACTAACCAAGCAATCGCATCGCCATGAGATACCAGAATACCAACTTCACCTGGTTGTAAACTATTAACCATTTCATTAAACACCTTTTTCATCCGAACAATAATTTCTTCAGGCAATTCGTGACTGTGCTTCTTTCTCCAGTACTCAGTATAAACATTGCCCCCTATTTCCTCTAGCTCATCCAATGTCATACCTTCTTTGTAAGGACCTGGGGCGTAAAAGTCGTCCAAGTCTTTAATTATCTTTATCTCGTCTAACTCTAATTCATCACTTAATATTTTAGCTGATTCTTGAGCTCTAACTGATGGGCTTGAATAAATCATTTCCACGACTAACCTTTGTTTTTTAATTAGCGAGGCCAAATGTCTCATTTGCTGTTTACCCTTGTCACTCAAATGAATAATGTCTTCTGGATCCATAATTTCATCACGGTTATAAACAATATTCCTGGGATTATGGAGTGAACCGTGCCTGGCAATAATGATGGTTTTATTTTGTTTAATTACCATAGTGAAGTATATCAAGCCGTGGAAAAAACTGCCATATATTGCAAAGACAATTGAGACTTATTTTAGAAGTAAATTAAAATTGATATGATGGTAGACCAGTAAGATTAATAATCCCTTCTAGGTTGATTAAAATCTCCTTTTTCTCTTGGAGGTCTGGCTTCACTTACTCTCATCATTCTACCTTCATATTCTTTTTGATCGAACATTTCAATAGCTTTGTCCAGCTCTTCTTTGCTAGACATTTCAACAAAACCAAAACCTTTGGATCTATTGCCAGCCTGACGGTCGGTAATTATGATAGCATCTACTACTGTACCTGCTTGAGCGAACAACTCTTTAAGCTGATCGCCGGTAACATTGTAAGATAAGTTGCCTACGTAAAGTTTAAAACTCATTTATTCTTAATTCACCACCCTTCTATTTTTTCTTTTTTGAAGAAGTAATTTTTTTAACTGAAGTTGATTTAACTGATTTAACTTTTAGGGCTTCTCTGCCCTTTCTACTTCTAAGATAATAAAGCTTAGATCTTCTTGGATTGCCTTTTTTCTTAACTATAATTTTTTTAATATTAGGACTATGAACAGGCCAAATTTTTTCTACACCAATACTGTCTGCAGCAATTTTTCTAACAGTGAATGATTTTCCAAGCTGTCTACCCTTGATTTTAATAACTATGCCTTCAAAAACTTGGGTTTGAGTCTTGTCTTTGTCTTTAAACTGATGATGAACTCTAACAGTATCGCCAACAGCAAATTCCGTTTGATTAATAGTTGCTTTGAGAGCCATATTGGTGAATTTTATCATATTTATTATTTATTTATCCTACTTGTTCAACTTTTCCCTGATATGCTTCAATTAATTCTGTTAATTTATCCTTGATTGCAGAAAAATTTACAGAAAAAGGCAGTTTGATTTTTTTTGAGTGAGGCCCATTTTCCAGTTTTAGCAGAACATTGTTTTTACCTCTGTTATTTTGCATTAATTGATTAATTTCTATTAAGACAGACTTGGGTGTTTTTTTAGTAATTGTAAGTTTAATAATTTTTGTTTTAAACTTAGTTTGTCCAGGATCAGAAATTGAAGTAACAATAATGGATAGCTTGTCATCTTTAAGATTAACAGTTCCTTTTACTAAAGCTACTTTATCTTGAATTAATTCATTTTTAACCTGATCATATACATTAGGAAAGAAAATCAGATCAATTGTGCCGGAATTATCGTCCAGAAGGGCAAAGGCCATTTCCTGACTGCTTTTTTTAGTGATAATTTTTTTAATATTTTTAAAAATACCGCCGATAATAACAGCTTGATTATTATGAATTTGCGGATCAATATCATTAATTTTATAAGTAATTAGCTCGTCAATCTTTTTTAAAGAATCTGCTAACGGATGCTCGGTTAAATAAAAGCCGAGCAATTGTTTTTCATAATTTAAAAGGTCTTGTTTTTCTAATTCTCCAATCTCAGGAAGATTATCCTGAGAACTAGTAGTAGACTGGATTGTTTTAGAGGAAAATAAAGCTACTTGAGGGTCATTTTTTTCTTTATGAAGCTGAGCAGCTTTTTGCCTAATAACTTCTAAATTAGTAAGCATGGCTGAGCGTTTGCCAAATTGATCAAAAGCACCAACTTGGATTAAACTTTCTAAAACTTTTTTATTAGCTTTTTGCTGATCAGTGCGCTGGCAAAAATCAGTTAAACTAATGAAGGGTTTTTTGTTTCTGGCTTTGAGAATGGCAGAAATAGCAGCTTCGCCAACATTTTTAATAGCTGATAAACCAAAACGAATAGCCTTATTATTTAAGGAATTGTCATCTTTAACAATAACAAAGCCTATATTGGATTGATTAATATCCGGAGGCAGAATATTAATTTTCATGCGTTTGGTTTCTTCTATGGCAGCAGAGATTTTATCTTTATTATTGACCTCTACTGTTAAAAAAGCGGCCATAAACTCAACAGGGTGATTAGCTTTCATATAGGCTGTTTGATAAGCAATCATGGCATAAGCTGTAGCATGAGCTTTGTTAAAACCATAACCGGCAAATCTTTCAATATAGCCCCAAACTTTTTGAGCAATTTTTTCTGAATAACCTTTAGTTTGAGATTGAGAAATAAATTTCTTTTTTTCTTTAGCCATAATAGAGCGTTTTTTCTTGCCAATAGCCCGACGAAGAAGATCAGCTTCACCTAAAGAAAAGCCAGCCATAACATTGGCTATCTGTAAACACTGCTCCTGATAAACAGCAATGCCATAAGTTTCTTTAAGAACCGGAATTAAATCTTTGTGAGGATAGGTAATTGATTTAGGATTTTCTTTGCCTCTAATAAAATCAGAGATAAGCTCCATTGGGCCAGGCCGATAAAGAGCTACCATAGCAGTAATATCAGAAAATCTGGAAGGCTTAAGATCTTTGGCAACACGACGCATTCCGCTTGATTCCAGCTGAAAAACACCAGTTGTTTGACCTTGGCTTAAAAGCTTATATGTTTTTTTATCATCTAGAGAGATTTCAGAAATATCAATTTTCTTGCTTGTTTGTTCAAAAACAAATTCAATAGCTTTTTGCAGCATGCTTAAATTTCTTAATCCAAGAAAGTCCATTTTTAAAAGTCCAATAGCATCTTCTTCTATATTGCAATCCAAAGCATACATGTCATATTGGGTGGTAGTACGATTATTATGACTATCGAATTGCAAAGGAGTATATTCAGTTAAGGGTTTATCGGCAATAACTACTCCAGCAGCGTGAGTGGATGCATGACGAGCTGTACCTTCAACTTTTTTAGCCAAGTTTAACAATTCTTTGTATTTTTTATCTTTGTAGTATTCTTGAAGCTCATTAGTATTTATTAAAGCTTCTTCTATAGAAAAACCTTGAGGAATAAGCTTGGCAATTCTATCGGGTTCAGAATAGGGCATGCCTAAGACCCGACCAATATCCCGAATGCTGCCTCTGGCTTCCATAGTGCCGAAGGTAATAATCTGAGCTACTTTATCTTTGCCGTATTTATCAGCTACATAATCAATGACTTCATCACGGCGATCATCAGCAAAATCAAGATCAATATCCGGAGGTGATGGCCGCTGAGGATTTAAAAATCTTTCAAAAGGAATGTTGTGCTTAAGAGGATCAATGGAAGTGATTCTTAAAGCAAAGGCAACTAAAGAGCCAGCAACACTGCCCCTGCCAGGGCCAACTCTAATTCCTTGTTTTTTTGACCAGTTAACAAAGTCCTGAACAATAAGAAAATAAGTGGCAAAACCTTTATTGCAAATAACATCTAATTCATAGTTTAAACGTTTTTTTAATTCAGGAGTGAGTTTAGAAAAACGCTTTTTTAAACCAATTAAAGACAACTTTCTTAAATATTTTTCTGAGCTTTTTTCTGTTTTTGGCAAGGGATAATCAGGCAAAATCCATTTACCTGTAGAAATATTGAGATTGCATTTTTCAGCAATAGCAAGAGTGTTTTTTAAAGCATCAGGAAAGTCAGGAAATAATTGCTTCATTTCATTAGCTGATTTTAAATAATGATCAGGGGAATCAATCATGCTGAGACGATTTTTATCAGATAAAATTGTTTTAGTTTGAATAGCCAGCAAAGCATCTTGAGCCCTAGCATCTTCTGGTTCAACATAGTGAACATCATTGGCAGCTATAATAGGAATGCCTAATTTTCTGGAAAATTCAATCAAAGCCTTATTAACTTTTTTTAACTCCGGTATTCCCTGATGTTTTTGTAATTCAAGATAAAAATCATCTTTAAAAAGATTAAGAAAGTATTTGCATTTTTCTAAAGCTTGTTGTTTTTTGTCTTGTAAAATAAGCTGGGGGATTAATCCCCGGAGGCAAGCTGTAGTAGAAATTAGACCCTGTTTGTGTTTTTCCAGAGTGGCAAAATCTATGCGTGGTTTATAATAAAAACCTTCCAGATGAGCAATGGTGGTTAGTTTCATCAGGTTTTTGTAACCTGTTTGATTTTTAGCAATTAAAATTTGATGATAAGTCTGTTTTTGGGCGCCGGGAGTTTTGTCATGACGATCACCAGTGGTTAAATAGGCTTCAACACCAATAATAGGTTTAATGCCAGCAGCTTTCGCCTGATTATGAAACTTAAGAATGCTATACATGACGCCATGGTCAGTAATAGCAATTGCTGACATTTTTTGTTTAATACATCTGTCAATTAATTTATCTATATGAGAAAGACCATCTAAAAGAGAATATTCTGTATGAACATGAAGATGTACAAAGTCTGCCATTTATTTAAGTTTTTCAAGTAAAAGTTTTTTAGTAAGTTGAGGATTAGCTTTCCCCTGAGTTTGAGACATAACCTGACCGACTAAAAATCCAAGAGCAGCAGTTTTGCCTTTTTTAAAGGACTGAACAGCAGGTTTATTGTCGGATAAAACTTGGCTGATGATTTTAGTTAAAGATGAAGTGTCTTTTATTTGAGTTTGAGATTTTTCTGTTAATTGCTTAATAAGTTTTTTAGGAGAAATTTTATTAATATCTACTTTTTTATTAATAATCATATTGGTTAGTTTTTGAGGAGAAAAATTAATGTCTTTAATCAGTTTAATTGCTGTCTGAAAATAGTACAGATAGTCTGAATTAGCTACTAAAAGCCGGGCATCTGTTTGATTAATTTGATTGTCTTTGATTAAAATCTTCACTTTATCCTCCGGCAGAGTGGGTAATTGGTTTTTAATTTGAGCAATATATTTATCAGTAAAAATCATTGGCGGAATATCCGGTTCAGGAAAATATCTATAATCCTGAGCTTCCTCTTTACTTCTCTGAGAAAAAGTTTTTTTAAGCTTAGAATCATAACCTTTGGTTTCTTGGTCTGGAGTAATCCCCTTCTCTAATAATCTGGTTTGACGATCAATTTCATAATTAATAGCCTGATCAACAAATCTAAAAGAATTAAGATTTTTAATTTCTACTTTATAGCTTGGGAGTTTTTTTAAATTTTTACTAAGAGAGATATTGGCTTCAAGCCGCATACTTCCCTTCTCCATGTCACAATCAGAAACTTTTAAGGAGCGAATAATATCTCTAAGTTTTTTAAGATATTCTTTTGCTTCTTGTCCTGAAGAAATGTCCGGTTGGGTAACAATTTCTACTAAGGGAACTCCAGAGCGATTAAAATCTATTAAAGATACTTTTTTGTTTTTAATGGTTTTGTGGAGTAATTTGCCGGTATCTTCTTCCAAATGAATTCTATTTATTTTTATTTTCTTTCCCTTATCTAAAACAAGATAGCCATTTTGAGATATAGGCTGATCATATTGAGAAATCTGATAACCTTTGGAAAGATCGGGGTAAAAATAGTGTTTGCGGTCAAATTTAGATTGTGAATTTACATGACAATTAAAAGCATGGGCAATTAGTATAGTCCAGTCAATGGCCTTTTTATTAGGAACAGGCAGAGCTCCGGGAAGACCTAAGCAAACAGGACAGGTGTGAGTATTAGGTTTAATGTGAAAATGTTTGGCTGAACAACCACAAAACATTTTGGATTGAGTATTAAGCTCAACGTGAACTTCCATGCCGATAATGGGAGTGTATTTAGTCATATATTGTTGGCGGCTTTAGATTATGCCAATTGGTTAGCTGTTGATATTGTTCACCCAAATTAAACAGCATTGCTTCTGTCCAGCGAGGGCCGATGAGCTGCATGCCAATAGGCAATTTATTTTTAGTAAAACCGCAGGGAAGAGCTAAAGAAGGCAGTCCAGATAAACTAGCAGGAGCAGTATAAATATCCATAAGATACATTTGTAAAGGATCAGCTGTTTTTTCTCCTAACTTAAAGGCTGGAGTTGGTGCAGTTGGAGCTAAGATAACATCAACCTTTTTAAAAGCTTTGGCAAAGTCGTTAATAATTAAAGTTCTGATTTTAGCTGCTTGCTCATAATATTTATCTGCATAACCAGATGAAGAAGCAAATGAGCCCAACATAATTCTTCTTTTAGCTTCAGCTCCGAAATATAGACGGTCATTAGCAAAACGAATACCATCGTATCTGGCTAAATTACTGGAAGCTTCTGTGGGAGCTATAATATAATAAGCGGCAATTGAATAGCCTGAATGAGGCAGAGACACTTGTTTGATTTTATAACCTTTGGACTTAAATAAATTTGCTGCTTGCTCAACTGTTTGTTTTACTTGTTTATCAATACCTTTAGTAAAAAATTCTTTTGGTAAACCAATGGTTTTAACTTTAGTTTTATATTTCTTTTGCCGAGCTTTACTTTGGCTGGTGGCATCATAAGAATCAGGCTGAGAAGTTTGCTTAAAAACTTTTTTAAGCTGAGTAACTGATCTGGCGAAAAAACCCGGACAGTCAAGACTGCTGGCAAAAGCAATTACACCATAACGGCTAAGAGCGCCATAAGTGGGTTTAATACCGCAAGTATTGGTAAAAGAACTGGGCAAACGAATTGAGCCGCAAGTATCTGTACCAGTAGCAATATCTACGATGCCTGAAGCTACTGCTGCAGCACTGCCGCTTGATGACCCTCCTGGTACTTTAGTTAAATCCCAAGGATTTTTAGTGGGATAAAAATCAGAATTCTCACCGCTGCTGCCATGTGCCCAAGCATCCTGATTTAATTTGTTTTTAGTTTTATAACCAGCAGTTTCTAATTGCTTAACAATTGTAGCTGAATACTGAGGGATATAGCCTTCAAGGATTTTAGCCCCGGCAGTAGTTTCTATGTCTTTAGTTAAAAATAGATCTTTATGGCCAAGTCTACCCTGCGGATTAACCTGAGTTAAAACAGCATTGTATTTATCAAGTTTTTTTCTTGGTTTATTTTTAACAGCTGTTGTTTTTTTATCTGTTTGGCTAAAAACATTTTCTGTTACAAAATATCCTTTATATCTTCTCTTAGTCTGAGAAAGAGTCTGTTTTTGAGATAAGGATTTTTTTACTTTATCCTTGCGCCAAATATTAACTGTATTGTCAATTGTTTGAAAAGTGGGTTTGACCTGAGAAGTATCAATTTGTGAAAGTTTATCAATATAACCAAGAATTGTTTTTAATTGTTTTGTATAAATTTTAAGTTCTTTAGCTGAAAGGGTTAGATTAGCTAGCTTGGCTATATGCCTTATGTTTATCATGATAAGCCTAGTTTATCAGAAAAGCATTAATTTTTATACTTATCTAAGTCATTGATTTTAAAGCTTTTATTCTCTCCCTTGCCGGAGGATGAGTATTAAAAAAACCAGCAAACCAACCAATAGAATCATGATGATTTTTAAGAGGATTAGAGATATATAAATGGGCAGTGGCTTTATTGGCTACTTCTAAAGGCTCTTTATCTTTGGATATTTTTTCTAAAGCTCTGGCTAAACCTAAAGGAAAACGAGTAATTTTAACTGCAGAAGCATCAGCTAAAAATTCTCTTCTTCGGGAAATGGCCAATTTAATCAAATTGGCAATAAGAGGAGATAAAAGAGCCAGAACAATACCAATAGCAAAGATTATCATTTGAGCTTGACCAGCCTTGCGATTTCTTTTCCCGCCAAAGTAACTAGTTCTAAGAAAAAAATCAGCTAAAAGAGTGACCAAGCCAACTAAAACCGTGACTAAGGACATTAAGCGGATATCATAGTTTTTAATATGGCTTAGTTCATGAGCAATAACGCCTTCAAGTTCTGTTCTGTCCAGTTTTTGCAATAATCCAGTGGTAACACAAACAACGGCGTGCTGGGGATCTCTGCCGGTAGCAAAAGCATTAGGAGCAGTATCATCAATAACATAAAGTTTAGGTTTAGGAATATGAGTAGCTAAACAAAGATTTTCAGTAACTGTGTAGAATTTAAAATCTTTTTTACGAGTAGCCGGACGGGCTTTGGAAATAGCTAAGATAATTTTATGACTGTTGTAATAGGAAATAAAACTAATAAGGCCGGAAAAAATTAAAGCTATTCCTACATAAGAAAGACCATAACCTAAAGCTTGACCAAAAATCCAGGCGACTAAAGCAATAAATACAACAAAAATCACAATGATTAAAGCGCTTTTACGCTTATTGCTATCTACCTGCTCATAAACATTCAACATAGTTTAAAGCTCAACTTTAGGAGTTTTAGTATCTTTTTTAGATACTTCAACATGTTCACCTGTTTGAGGAGATTTAAGACCTGGCTTTTCTTTAAAACCAAAAATATTAGCAATCAAGCTGCTGGGAAAGGTGACTGTCATTACATTATAGTCAGCACTTAAATCAATTAGGGTTCTGCGGGAATACATAACTTTATCAGCAGTATCTCTAAGTTCATCCATTAATTTCTGAGTTGGACCGGCTGCTTTAAGCTCAGGAGTTGATTCAAAAACAGCTTTAATAGGAGTTAAGGCTGATTGAAGTTGAGAAGCAGCATCAACTAATTTCTGAGCAGTACCTGATTTAACTGCATCAAGAATGCTTTTACGGGCATCAGTAATCATTTTTAAAGCAGATTTCTCATGTTTCATGTAGCCTTTTACTGAAGAAACAAGATTGGGAATAAGGTCTACTTGGCGTTTTAATTGATTGCCTATTTCCTGAATAGAGGCTTTGATTCTGGTTTCTGTGGTTCTGAATTTATTGTAAGTAGATAAGACATAGACAACTATTAAAGCTAAAAATCCTAACACTAGATAGATTATTGGCATAAATGCTCCTTTTTTTATTTAATATATTTTTTAAGTTAGATTAAGTATACCTGTTAGTTTATTCCAAGGCAAAGTATTAATAACATTTTTAGATTCTAACCAGCCTCTTTTGGCTACAGCTATTCCATAAGGCATAAAATTCATTTGATCAACAGCGTGAGCATCAGTGTTAATGACGAACTTTACTTTATATTTAACTGCCTGCTGAACTAAAGAATCAGGCAAATCTAATCTGCTTGGCCAGGCATTGATTTCCAGAAATTTGTTGTTTTTCTGGCAAAAGTCAAAGATCTTATCCCAATCAGGATTTATTGACGGACGATGATTAATAATTCTTCCTGTTGGATGGCCTAAAATTTTTATTTTAGGGTGTTTTAAAGCATTTAAAATTCTATGGGTAATAGTTGGTTTATTCTGACGAAAGCTAGAATGAATAGAAGCAATGGCAAAATCCAGTTGGTCTAGGCCTTTATCAGGTACAGCCAGACTGCCATCAGGTTTAATATCTATTTCGAGTAAATTTAATACTCTAATTTTCACTTTCTTTTCACTTGAGTATTTTATTTTCTCGATTTCTTGTTTTCGTCTTTTGAGAGTACTAATTATTTGCTGTGAAGAATGCTGGCTAATACTGGGATTATGATCAGCAAAACCAATATATTGA
>Ga0209976_10000334_pt1 | contig 33466 bp, 32 predicted proteins | sample SumtaG_FD_182806 | JGI IMG/M metagenome (GOLD analysis project Ga0209976, IMG submission 182806) | Deep subsurface microbial communities from Indian Ocean to uncover new lineages of life (NeLLi) - Sumatra_00157 metaG (SPAdes) (version 2) | ecosystem: Environmental > Aquatic > Marine > Oceanic >...
AAAGGTGTTGCCGGAGTGATTTTCAAAACCAATGAGAGTTTGAGGTTGAAGGAAGTTGGTTTTAATGAGAATGTTACCGATTTTTCTTTGTTTGGAAGCGATAGTGTAGGCGTTGATGAGACTGATGCCTTTGAGTTTGGGGCCTTGGAAGGGTTGGAAATAGCGGCCAAAAAGTTGATAACTGCCGCAGATAACTAACATGGGAATCCCCTGCTGAGCGGCTTGAAGGAGGAGTTTTTTTCTTTGGCGGAGATCTTGGGCAATAATTAGTTGTTGCTGGTCTTGACCGCCGCCGGCAAAGAGGAGATCAAAACTACCGGGCTTAAGAGAGCCTTGGGGCCTAATTTGATTAATTAAAGTGGTGATGCCTCTTTGGTGACATCTGTATTCTAAAGCCTGGATATTACCTTGATCACCATAAATGTTCATTAATCTGGGATAGAGATGAGCAATTCTAAGTTTCATTAATCGCTCCAGGTTGAATGAATTAATTTTTTTTGTCTAAGAATTTCTCGGAGTTGGAGCAGGCTGGTGTAGGTGGGCAGGATATAGCCAGGTGAGCCTGATTGGACCTGAAGTTGGTCCAAAGCTTTTTTAATGGAAGGCTTAATGATAATTAAGTTGGATTTAAGGCCAGCATATTTAAGTCTTAAGGCCAGGTCATGGGCGCGAAATCCAGATATAATTATGGGGATTTTTCGTTTTTTCAATAACTCGAAATTAACATCCCAGATCCAGGAAACATCAGTGCCGTCGGCAATTAAATCATTGAGGATAAGAAGCAGGGGTTTAGAGTTAAGGTGGTTTTTGTCTTTAAGGGTTTCTAGAGTAGCGTTGAAACCAGCTGGGTTTTTAACTAAAAGGATATTGGTAGGTAATTGGCCAAGCTTAAAAGATTCAGCTCGACCAAAGGCAGGTTGATAGGCTTTAATAGCTTGATTAATGGTTTGGTTATCTATATTTAGAGTTTGAGCTACAGCTGTAGCTGCCAGAAGATTGTAGAGATTATGAAGGCCAGGAAGACTGGAGGGAATAGAAGGGAGAGATTTTAAGGTGATTTGGGGTTGGAGGCGTTTAAAACTACATTTAGAGCAATGGTAATGACCGAGATGAGAGGTAAAAACATGGGTGAATTTAAGAGGTTTGAGGCAGCGAGGGCAAAAAAGAGCGTCGGCAGCATGAGCGGGCGAGGTGGCGGTAGAAAGATTTTTGGGTAAACCAAAGGTGATTAATTGGTTAGGCCAGGTGGAAGCCAGATGATTTAAAGAGGGGTCGTCAAGATTAACAATCAGGGTGGAGGTTTTAGGTAGAGATTTTAAGCCGGTTTGCCAGTTGGTTAGAACAGTGTTGATTTCACCATAACGGTCAAGTTGATCACGGAAAAGATTGGTGAAAAGGACAATTTTAGGTTTAAGTTGTTTAATAGCTTGAGGAGCGGCGGCTTCATCAACTTCCCAGAGAGCGAGCTGGATAGATAGACGGCCGGTGAGACTACTTTGATTAATTAAAGTGGAAGCAATCCCCCGGAGAAGATTAGAGCCGGTTCGATTATGAAGAAAAGGGGTGGAGTCAGTATTAAGGATAGTGCTTAATAGTCGGCTGGTGGTGGTTTTGCCATTGGTGCCGGTAATGATAATGGATTCGAGTTGATTGAGTTTAACCAGCTTAAATAAGAGACGATTGTCAAGTTTAAGGCTAATTAAGCCAGGTAAGGCAGTGCCGCCAATATGGGGTAAAAGGCGACAGACAAGCTGAATTAATTTAGCGATTAAGATGGTAAATGAGAGTTTAATCATCCTGTAGTTAGCAATCTTGACATATTATAAGGTAGATGATAGTATACATCTTAGATCCGTCGGTAGCGCCTCACCGGGCATACTGATGGATTTTTTTTGGTTTATATTTAAGAATTAGAGGCCGCAGAGTTTCTTAAGAATTAATTCATCTCGTCAAGAAACTGTTGAACTCCTTTAGCCCAGGAACCTTTACTTAAAGGAGTGTAGATGCCCATGATTTGCTCAGGAGTGATTAAGCCTTGACCAAGGTAGTTTTCAGATAGGCCTTTGGTAACAGTATCAATAGATTCTTTATAGGAGTCAAACCCGAGGGTGCCGCGACTATGAATTCCCCAGCCCCAACAATTATGAGAGCCAGCCGGGATTTTTTTACAGAGGTTGGATTCTTGCTGAGCAATGGCAACCATGAGGCGGGGATCAAGATTCTGTTTTCTGGAAGCTTTAACCAGATAGTCGGCGTAAGGTAATAAAGGGGAGTTGTGTTTGGCTAGATAAGATTTGACAATTTCAGGGATGGCGTCATCAGCCTTAACTGAGTAAGTAAAGGCACCCAAGACTTCAGGCAGAATAGCATTAGAAGCTAGAGTGTCGGTAGTGGTAGCTTCGGTGATTTGAGGCCGGAAAGAGATGTTAGGCAAACTAGACAGGTGGAGATAGAAAGAGAGAGTTAAGAACAGGGTTAAACCAGTAATTCCCAGCCAAGATGATAGGGTTAAAAGTCGTTTCATATTGAGTATCACCAATCTGACATAAAGGCATGAGAGTGTCAAGATAGGTATATGATAAAATATTCTTAGGCCACGGTGCTGGAACCGGTAGACAGGCACGCTTCAGAAGCGTGTGCCCTTCGGGGCGTGTGAGTTCGATTCTCACTCGTGGCACAGAGACTAGAAAGTTATTGATTTAAAGAGAGCGTTAGTTAATCCAAGAATGGTATCCATTAGGCCCAAAATTGATGGCCTGAAAGTCAGTTTGCCTCGGTGAGGAGTATGTCTTCGAGCAATAGCTTTTCGAAGATTTTCTGAGCTGTTAGCCACGCCAATTAGCATGACATTATCAGCTCCTTGGTTGATTTCTCCGGAACCGGTTTGATCCTCGGGAATGAGATCAGTGCTAGAGTCGCCGACATGAATAACGGTGGCTTGTTCGGGTGCGATATTTCTTTTGGCAAGTTCTCTGAGAATAGTTGAGTATTTGTTTAAGTCACTGTTTCTGATATCGATGTAGCCAGCGGTAGGGTTATAATCGCAGACCAATTTGCTTTCCATGGTTTCAATGACTTGGAGATTCTTGTTAAGTTTGGCGAGATGATTTGTAAGCGCAGTCTGATTGCCGTCATCGTTATCGTTATTGTCTTGATCATCGTGTTTTATAGTGATAGTTAGGTTTTTTATTTGTTTTTGTAAGTCCTCTAATCTGTCGTGAATAAATTCCTGAGTGGCTTTATTTATCCATTCAGGAGTGATTGGTTGAGAAGTAATTCCTTTAGTGTGATGAAGCATAGATCGATCGGGTGAGGTATTTTTGTTAGCAATTTTAATAGATAGCATGGAGTCTTTAGGTTCGACATGAACAGATTCTGTGGCGTTATCGATTTTGCTAAAGAGATGAGTTTTAAGGTTGCTTAGTTCTTTTTTCCAGATTTGAGGATGATCAACAGCAACAACGAACTCACTAGAGGTAATGCCTTCTTGAAGGACGATGCCACCGCTTTCAGCTATACCGATTTGGCGGACATCTGCTATAGGACTGAGGCTTTCAATGGCTGCCCAAGCATAGAGACCAGGACGACCGGTATTAATGATAACAAAGAGATCTTTTTCAGGGAAGATTTGATGAAAACGTTGGGAAAGTAAATGGATGAGACTGGAAAAGCGGGAAATAAGATGGGGATTACCCCAAGATTCATTGATATTAAAGGTGGAGTTCCAGTCTAAAGACAGGACAAGGGCTTTGGTTTTTTGGATCTGTTCAATAAATTCTATGGGAAAGCGGAGACCTTTTTGAGTTTGCTCATGTTCTTGGATGGCTGCTTGAGCATGTTCTATATCATCCGGATTGTCGAATAACCCATTCTTTAAGTGGGTTTCAATGCATTCGATAGATCTCGTTCTGGCATTTGCCATGTGAGTATAAAAACCTTGAAATAGAGAGCCGCCCTGACTAACAGCAGTGTTGTGGAGCAGAGGTAGAGTGTTAGCTAGATTATCTGTTTTTGATTGAAGGCTAAGGATGTTTAAAGCAGCATCGAGATGCATGAGGGCATCTTCAGATGTAGAGATAGTTTGGGGGTTTTCGTTATCAAGACCATATTGGTGGATAATAGCAACGAGGGGGAGTAATTTGTCTGAATAGATTCCGTTAGTCCAAAGATTGTGGCCAGCCTGGGTGGCCTTAGAGGCATTTTCAAGGTTATGAAATCCAACAAAGTCGTCAACTATTTGCTGGCGTTCCTGAAGATTGATAAAGGAATTGGCTTTGAAGGGGGATGTTTCTTTTGTGGCTGTCATAACTTAGTTGGAGTTTAAGGTAGGCAGTAATGATTGCTAAATTTAGTTAGTTGTTTGTATTTAGTGAAAAGAGATTGGTATTGTTGAACCTTTTTTTCATGAGGATAGAGATAGTCAGTGGTTTTAATAGTTTTTCTATAAAACTGAGGTAGTTTGTCTAAACCCTGCTGAGCGAACTTAGCAAAAACAGCAGCGCCAAAAGGAGAGTGGTTGGTGATATTAATGGTGGTCATGGGTCGATTAAGAACATTGACCAGGATTTGCCGCCAGATAGGATTTTGAGAACCACCACCGCAGAGGATGATTGATTTAATCGGTAGTTTAAGTTGATTAAAGACTTCCAGGCAGTCTTTCATGGAAAAGGCAACGCCTTCCATAATAGCCCGGCAAAGATGGGCTTTTTTATGAGTAATGGATAGGCCAAAAAAACTAGCTTTTAAGTTAGGGTTGAAATAGGGAGTGCGTTCACCAGCCAGGAAAGGCAGGAAAAAGAGATCATGGCAGCCAGGAGGGATTTTTTTAATACCATCAAGGAATTCAGGATAGCGACAGTCTTGTTGAGTAATTTGGTCTTTGAACCAACGAAGTGATAGGCTGGCAGACAAGGTAGCAGCCATGTAAAGGCCGATATCAGGCAGAGCATGATTAAGAGTGTGAAGACGACGGCGGGGATCAATCAGGCCTTTAGGGGCAATAACGAGAAATTGACCGCCAGTAGAAATGGCAATTGAGGCCTGACCAGGTAAAATCAGGCCAGTGCCGATGGCAGCCATGCTTTGATCACTACCGCCATAAACAGGAGTGCCAGAGGGAATGCCGGTGATCTTAGCGATTTTTTTAGACAGGCCGCCGTAAGACTCAAGGGTGGGTTTGATTTCAGGAAAGATAGATTGCTTAAGCCTAAAGGCTTTAAGAATTTGGCTTGACCATTGATCTTTTTTATAGTCATAACAGGCAGTGGCTAAGCTATCGGTGGGTTCTGAGCGGAGATTGTCAGTTAGTTTAAAAGCCAGATAGTCTTTAGGGGAAGAGATTTTATGGATTTGTTTATAGATTTCTTTTTCATGGCGTTTAAGCCATAAGAGGGATGGGAGTAAAAAGCCGGTGAAAACAGGGTTGGCAGTCAGACGATAGAGTTGTCGCCGGCCAATTTTGTTAAGAATGTGCTCAACTTCCTGAGTGGAGCGTTTGTCGGCCCAGATAATGGCTCGTCTGAGAGCAGAGAGTTTGTGATTATAGGTAACCAGACCATGCATTTGACCGGAGAGGCCGATAGCTTTAACCTTAGAGTTATCGATTTTGGTGTTAAGAAGATTGAGGATTTCGAGGCTGCTGCTCCACCAGAATTCAGGACTTTGTTCAACCCAGTCAGGTTGACGAGAGATGAGAGGAATTTGTTTAGAAAAGGAGGCTAAGACCTGACCACTATCATTAATAGCAGTGCCTTTTAGCTCTGATGTCCCCAAATCAAGACCTAAATATATGGCCATAGGAGCATATTATATGCTACTTGTAAAGTTTTAAGCAATTTTTAGGAAAAGGGGTGGTATAATAGGGAAATGAAGTTGTTTGTAGACTCGGCCAATCTTGAGGAGATTAAGGAAGCAGTTAGCTGGGGAGTGGTAGAGGGAGCAACGACTAATCCGTCATTAATGGCTAAGGAAAAGGGAGTTAAGTTTGAGGTTTTAGCCAAGAAGATATGTCGATTAGTGGCTGGTCCGGTTAGTTTAGAGGGGGGTAGTTTAGAGACTAAGGCGATGATTAAAGAAGGCAGAAAACTGGCTAAAATAGCTAAAAATGTAGTGGTAAAGATTCCGATGACGATTGAAGGAATGCAGGCGGTGAAGGTTTTAGCTAAGGAAAAGATAAAAACTAATGTAACTTTGATATTTTCGGTTAATCAAGCATTGGTGGCAGCTAAAATGGGAGCAAGTTATGTGTCGCCTTTTTTAGGGAGACTGGATGATATGGGGCAGTCAGGAGTAGATCTGTTGGCAGAGATAATGGCGGTTTATGGAAATTATGGGTTTAAAACAGAGGTGATTGCGGCTAGTATCAGGCATGCAGATCATGTTAAGCAATCAGCCATGTTAGGTAGTGATATTGCCACAATTCCGTTTGGAGTCTTAAAAAAACTGTATGGACATGCTTTGACAGATAAAGGGATTGAGGCATTTACTAGAGATTGGAAGAGTTTAAAGAGTTAGGCAGAGGAGTTTTAGGATAGATAGAGGGATGATATAATATTCAGGGAATATGCCGAGATGCTGGAATTGGTAGACAGGCTACGTTGAGGACGTAGTGCCTTCGGGCGTGCAGGTTCAACTCCTGTTCTCGGCACCAGTGGACTCGTAGCTCAGCTGGTTAGAGCGTCCGGTTTACATCCGGGAGGTCATAGGTTCGAAACCTATCGAGTCCACAAAGACGGCAAGGTAGACTAAATATTTGATATTTGGTAGACTAGAGCCTGAAATATCAATATTTCCGGAATATAATTTGTTCTTTGCCCAGTTAACATCGCTTCAGAGTTAACGCTTGCATAGAAACTCTTTACCGGGGGAGATTCTATGTTAAAGGGCAGCACCCTCCAAGTCATTGTTATTAGTGAGTATATTGAGTTAGATGCTCAGATTAAGGGTTTAACCCAGAGGAGCATCAAGAATCGACGTAACAGCCTAGGGCGTTTCTTTAGGTTCTCTGGAGACATAGAGTTAACTCTAGATGTTTATCTAGCCTATGTTTCAGACATGAAAGGCAGGGGTTTAAGTCTAAATTCCATTAGGCAAGAACTGAGAGTCTTAAAAGCCTTAGTGAGGTGGTTCTATAGGAAGGGTTATCTAGATGAGGATTTATCTTTGGAGATTCCTTTGATTAAGGTTCCTAGAAAGATGGTTGATGTCTTGCCGCTTGAAGTTATCGAGAAGGTGATTGGGGCTGGTACAAAAGCTGGGAAAGGTGACAATTCGATAAATAAAGGGTTGAAGATTGAGGCAAGAGACGCTTTAACCCTTATTCTTTATACAGGGATTCGGGTCAGTGAGTTGTTAAGGCTTAAGGGTAAAGATATCAATCTAGCTGATAAGACCTTTGTTGTGAGAGGAAAATCTGGTAATGATGAATTGCTGCCATTGGCAGAACCTTTACTGCCGATGTTAAAGAAACGATTAGGTAATGATAGGTTGTTTTTTGTGACTTCATCTCACCTGAATACTTGTCTTAAAAGGGGTTGTGATAGGTTGGATATTAAACTTTCAATTAGATGTCACGGCTTGAGGCATAGTTTTAGCACCTCAATGTTGCAGAGAAATGCCTCGTTGCAGTTTGTTTCTAGGCTACTAAGACATTCTAGCGTTAAGATGACTGATCAGGTTTACTCTCACTTGTTAGTTGATGATATGCGTAGAGTTTTAAACTCTTATCATCCCCTTGCTTTAAAGAGCCTTGAACCTAAACAGGTGTTTGACATGGTCAAAGAGGCCATAGAGGTAACTAAGGTTCAAGAGGATAAGCGGTTTAACACAGAAGTAAAAAGGGACAAAGAGAAGATTGTGTTGATCATTAGATACAAGAGGGCTTAAGTTTTTTATTTCCTTTTATCTTTGCTTGATTTTTTAAATCTTGTAGAGGTAGTGTTATTTTTAAACTCACAGACTAGGGCTGTGAGGAATTCATCAGGCATTTTATTGGTCGTGTCATACCTGATTTGTTGTTGATCAAGATCAATAAAGATATGAGAATAGTCTTTCTTGCTTTGCTTTTTACTTTTTTCTCCAACATAAACAACTGCTATTCTTCTTCCGTCTTTTTGAGTCATATGAGCTCTGATAAAGTAGTTTTTGTCTTCAGAGTAAGCCTTAACCTTGGTTGGAGGAGTATCTAACGAAACTACAGGGTATCCTGAACGCACTGAAGCTTGATATCGTCTATATGCTTGTTTCTTCGTGACTCCTTGACTGTGTGGGAGTTTAAATGCTTTTTCACAGTGATCACATTTTGCCTCATTTAAAGAATGGTATTTCAGATCGGTTTTGCAGTTGGGGCAATAGGGTCCAAAAATGTCATTTCCATAGATAGCGTTAGGCACTACTCTCCACAATACGCCAAAAATTTTGTAGAGGTTTTTGTAACTCATAATTGTTCTAGATAGACCTTTTAATTATTATAACTTCTTTTTGGATGTTGAGTTAAGTGTGATTCGTGTTGCTTTAATCTTTTACTCTGGTATAATGAAGTATTAGAAAGGGCGATATCAGCCCTTTTTTTGTTGAATGGTTTGCACCTTAACATAGGGGTTGTAGTTTGCCTTTAGGGATAAACTGATATTGGTTGATCTTATAAGGCAGACCATAAATCTGTGGTGCACACCTAGTCGTGCTTGTAACTTTAAGGGTTTACAAAAGGGTACTAGGCCAACTGAACTGACCGAAGACAGCGGGGATACGTACTTCTTTTAAGAAGGTGACACATACCTCGGCGAAATGAGCTTTGCTTAGAGAAAAATCCGAGCGAAGCTCGCCAGGAACACCATTAGCTGGGAGAGAGATGTGAGGGAAGGATCTACCCCCCGCCCGGAGGGCATAAGGTAGCTACCTAATTTTTCCTCAAGAAAAGTAGGTACAGTGTGGTTAACGGGTTTAAGTGTGGAGGTAGCTACTAATTCTCTCTGCCAAATATGGGCCATTATTTATTAAAATAATTTACTAGTTATGACCAATTCTAATCAATCATTGAGAGACTATATGGTAAGCGCAGTGGGATATAAAGATATTTTCATTTTCCCTAGCGGTGGGTTGAAAAGAGTGAGAAAGGAACTGTCTGAATTTAATGTATATGCCCTGCTACAGTTTTGTTCAAAGCTAGCATTTCCTTTGTTTACCAAAGGTGAATCAAATCAAAAAACTCAAATTAACATGATGAAGGCAATTTTTCCTAAAGAGCACTATTCATCATTAATAAAAGCCTTGAGTAAGACAGACAACAAGCTTTGGGCTATTTTCCATGAACACTCAGCGCTATTTTTGGCAAAGGAGTGTCTTTTATATGCAGCCCGAAAAAATGGAAAACAATTAAACCCTCAGAATGCTGCCAGGCTGTGTCTTCTTTTGCTTATTTTAACAGATGAGGGGGTGGGTCATGGTTGGACAGAGGAAATAAAATTACCTTTGGAGTTTGAAAGAGAAAGAGTTAGAGAATTCATGGCAAGAGGAGCGTTTTTTTCTGGTAGAGAATACTTTGCTCAAAAACAAATGAGGTATAAAGGCATTTTTGATAAAGCAGTAGAGGTGGGCTCTAAAAGAAACTTTGACTTAAATAAAATTTTTAGAAAAGCAGCAAAAGGATTATCGTATTTAGACTTTTTCTCTATTGGAATGGCTATTTTTACTAATTGGATGAAAGAGTTAGGTAAAGATCCTGACATAAATAAAGAGTGGGTAGTGTGTAAGAAGAAGTATTTTAGGAAGACAAAGTTGACCAGTCAGACGATTAATAGGTTTTTCAAGTTTAACAGTATAAAGGTCAATCAGTTTAGGCGTAGATATGAGTTGGTTGTTCAAAACATACTTCAAGGGAATGATGTTCCATCTCACAACTTCCTTCTTTTCCAGAAATATCCCCTTATTCACTATGAACGCCCTGACGATATGTGTTATGTATGTCCGTCACCTCGTTATCTTATGGAGAGAATTACTGAGGGCGTCTATTGGGTTGTTGAGGAATATCTTAAGGTTAATAATCCCACAGAGTGGAGAAAATGGCCAGAAATATGGGGTCAAGCCTATGAAGCTTATGCCAACAAGGTTCTAGTTGGTATTTTTGGAAAGAATTCCTATATAGCTAATCCTAAAGATAAAGATGGGGCTGAGAGATCTGATGGTGTTTTATCGAGTGAAAAGGCATTGATGTTTTTGGAAATAAAATACATGCATTGGAGATATAAAACTAAGATTACTGGCAATTCACAGGATATGGAGCAAGATCTTAAGCAGTTGTTCCAAAGCGGAAAGAAGCCTAAAGGTCTTGGTCAGTTAGCTAAACATATCGGAGATTATATGAATGAAAAGTGGGAGATACCGGAGATAAAAGATGATTCTAAAAAGCCAATTATTCCAATTTTGGTTGTTGGTGAATCAATGCCTATGGATGCATATAATAGGTATTTTTATGATCAGATGATTATTAAGAAAGGAATTAAAATGCCAGCAAGCCGATTGATGCCCTACATAATTTTAGATGGAGAGGACTTAATGGTTTTAGAGACAATTGCTCAAATTAATGGTCGAGAGGTGGCAGCGGAATCGCTCTATAACTACTCTAGATTATTTGAGAAGAAAGAATCGTCAGGTTATGTTCGCGGATCAATGGGGTTTAAAAATTTTGCCATCAGTCAGGGATTAGTTTCTGGGAAAAATAAGAGACTGTGGAGAGAGTTTGATAAACTTTTTACTGAGGTTAAAAAGCGAGTTTTTGGTTCAAAATGAAGCCTTTAATGCCTACTCTTGAGTAGATAAGATAATCATTGCCTACCTGTTTAGCCACGAGGGGTATCATTTCTAGGCAATGACAAGTAAAGTGTCACGCTGTGACACAATTAAAAGTAAAGCTATCTATAATTCAAATGCGGAAGCATAGTAAGTTGTTTAAGAAATTTGTGTGAGAGGATGTAGCTACTAATTCCTTGTGCCAAATATGGATCATTATTTATTATCCCCAGGACATGGAGTAAATGAACATGAGGGAGGTACTCTGCCAACATATGATCCATCTTGGCATTGTATGACATCCATGGCGCATCTAACATTTTCTGGATTAGGAGATTTTTTAAACCATAATGGCGAGGGAGATGGAGAAGTTTTATTCGTAACTGAAGGAGTTGGGGTTATTTCCTGGTTATTTAGGTAAAGAGTGGTTAATAAAATAATTATCAACACTCCAAGAAGAATAGAGAGTATAAACTTTAGATTACGATTCATAATTTGTTTAGAATTAGAAAATTTGTATGTTTAATTAACATTATTACTATATAATATAGTACATTAATAGTATTCCCTGCTGAAAATTATTATGGGAAAAAATATTTGGAGAAGAACTCTCTCCGGATTATCAATTGTTTCGCTATTGATAAATTCCCTGTTGCCGTTTAGCTTAGCTGGTTCTGTATATGCTCAAGAATCAACAGCTTCAGCAACTTTAGAATCACCGTCTCCATCGCCTTCTGTTTCTCCAGACCCAACAGCTATTCCATCGGCTACTCCATCTCCCTCGATTTCACCATCACCAACCGCTACCCCTTCAGCTTCACCAGAAGCTTCCGCCAGCGCTATCCCATCACCTTCATCTGAGGTTGATGCTACTCCAGAACCAAGTACAGATTCTGCTAGTGTTTCTCAAGAAAAGATACCACTTAGAGAAGAAGGAACCTTTTTAAAAGAAGCAAAAGACAAACAAGACAAAGACTATGTTGAAGGAGAAGTAATTGTTAAGTTTAAAAAAGAAAAAATAGATGTTAAGAGAACATTTGGAAGAGCCAAAGCATATGTGTTTGAAAAAAAGTTTGCTTTAGACAAGAAAGACGAGATTAAAGAATTGAATATTCGGGTTTTTAAGTCAAAGAAATCTACAGAGGAAATGGTCAGGGAATTAAACTCAGACTCAAAGGTTGAGTATGCAGAACCAAACTACTTACGTTTTCCTACAACAATCATCACAAATGATACTCATAAAGATTTACTTTGGGGTTTAGACAATACTGGCCAGACAGTTAATGAAACAGTTGGCACTAACGATGCTGATATAGATGCTCCAGAAGCTTGGGAAATATCTGAAGGAAGCGGGGATGTAATTGTTGCTGTAATTGATAGTGGAGTTGCCTATAACCATCCTGATCTTGCAGGGAATATGTGGGATGGATCATCTTGTAAAGATGAGACTGGTACTCCCTTAGAGGGGTGTAATCACGGGTATGATTTTGAAAATAATGATAATACGCCACTACCAGATGGTTCCTCTCATGGGACTCATGTAGCTGGAATTATTGCGGCGGCTAAAAATAATGCCAAAGGAGTAATTGGTGTAGCGCCAAATACTAAAATAATGGCTTTAAAATTTAGTTGGGATATTGTTAATGAAATTAAATCCATTGATTTTGCTATTCAAAATGGAGCCAAGATAATAAACGCTAGTTTTGGAGGAGAAGATTTTTCACAGACAGAATATGATGCAATAAATAGATTTGAATCTGCAGGTGGAATTTTTATTACTGTAGCTGGGAATGAATCAAGTAACAATGAAAGTGTTCATAATTACCCTTCAGATTATGATTTAGATAACATAATTTCAGTTACAGCTACCGATCAAAATGATGGTTTAGCTTCATTTTCTAATTATGGAGCTACATCGGTTGACGTCGGTGCTCCTGGAATAAATATTTATAGTACGGTTCTTGGAGAAACTGCTGTTTTATTTGAAACATTTGAAAGCGTTACTCCTCCAAATATTCCAAATGGATGGACAAAAGCAGGAATAAACAACAACTGGGGAACTTATCCCATAGGAGGATCTTGGGGTAATGTCTTGTATGGTGATCTTTATTATCCTTATACAGATAGTGTAGACACTACCATTACATCATCAACATACAATTTAGCTTTGAGTAGTGTCAGTATTAACTTTTGGGCAGCATGTGACACGGAATATAAAACCGATGGTTGGTACGACTATATGCAACTAGAATATAGCTCAGATGGTGTATCTTTTTCTCCGGCAATTGATCCTTTCACTGGAGAAGAATTTAGGTGGGATGAACCAACCTTTGACATATTAAATGGAGATCCGTTGGATGATTCTGGCACTTCAGTGTTTCATTATGAAAATATTTTAATACCAAGTCAATATTTAACTAGCAGTTTTAATTTTAGATTTAGGTGGGTATCTAATTCTTCAGATAATGATTATGGTGGTTGTCTAATAGATGATGTTGAACTTATTAAATATAGTGATGGTTCCGATGAACAATATGGTTATATGGATGGTACTTCTATGGCAGCTCCATACGTTGCTGGACTTGCGAGCCTCATTTGGTCTTATCGTCCAGGGTTAACTTATAATCAGGTTAAAAACACAATTTTATCTACAGGTGATAGTATTCCCGATTTACATCCAACAACGGGAATACATCCAATAAATTCAGGTAAACGAATCAATGCTAATGAAGCTCTTTTAAGTTTAGAATCTCCTACGATTATTGGCCTTTCTGATGATTTAACCCCCATTCAATCTAAAACATGGAATTGGGATTCTAATGATGCTACAGATCAATTTAGGCATTTAATTGATCAGACAGAGGAGTCTGTGCCGTCAGGAGCATACAGTGGCGCTAAAACAGCTACTCAATCTGCTGGCGATGGCATTTATTACCTTCATGTTCAAGCAAAGAGTGCTGCTGGAGTTGAAAGCGCTGTGACTACTGTTTCTGTAGTTTTAGATAATACTGCTTCAGTAATAAATGTTACCAGTCCCCTGTCGAGCGTGGTTGTGAGTGGGTCATCAATTGTGGAGCTTACTAACACTGAAGAGGTTAATCCGGAGTGTTCGATTAATAATTCAGACTGGGTTTCTTGCACCAGCGGCGTAACAATTTTAAATGATATAACAGGGTTTGGTTCATTGGCTGAAGGAGCGTTTAGCCTCTATGTTCGTGATATAGATGTAGCCGGTAATGTTGGTAGCGATACAGAAGTAGGGATAATTAAGGACTCTACTGAGCCTACAGGGTTGATTACTAGTCCGGCAGATGGTTCAACTTCAGCATCTGTTCCGGTATTTACAGCTTCTGCTAATGATGATAATGGGGTGGCTTCAGTAAAATTTCAATACAAAGCCAGTGGTGCTGGTAGTTTCATTGACATGAATACTGATACTAGTGCGCCTTTTGAGGCGGATTGGAGTGGAGTAAGCCTGGTTAGTAATACAACTTATGATTTGAAAATAATAGTTGAGGATACGGTTGGTAATTCTGCCAACTTTTCTGGAGTTTCCTTTACATATGACATTACAGCGCCTGATCAGCCAATAATAACTAATCCAGCTTCTTCGTTAACTGTCAATAGCAACGACTATTCTATTGAGGGTGCGGCCGAGGCAGGCTCTTTGGTAAAAGCATATTCTGGTTCAAGCGTGGTTGGTTCACAGCAGTTAGCTGGTGGAGAAACAAATTTTAGTATTGTTGTTCCCCTAACCCAGGATGCAACTAATAGTTTTGAGATTTCCTCAACAGATGGAGTTGGAAATGAGAGTGGGAAAACAGCTGTTTCAGCAATTACTGAAGATAGTACAGACCCAGGAATTGATAGCTATAGTTTAGACAATCCAGTAATTTCACCCCAAGTAAGTGCGGGAATAAAAGATACGGCCAGTATTGATTTATGGTTTACAGAAGAGGTTGATTATTTGATTTCAATTAAAGATGGTGGAGTAGTAGTTAGATCTTGGTCTGGCAGTGCTACTAATCCTTGGGCAAAGATTTGGGATGGTAAAGACACTGGTGGAAGTTATGTGGCTGACGGTACTTACACCATAGAAATTATTATCACTGATGATGCTGATAATTCAATAACTGATACTAGTAAAACAATTATTGTTGATAATGATCCTTTAACCTTAGATCCAATTGGGGATAAAAGCATTAATGAAAACGAAGCACTCACCTTTACTGCGTCGGCCTCAAATGACGAAGGTGATCCAGTTGGTTTTTCACTGACTGGAGCTCCGGTAGGAGCAGCGATAGATCCTGTAACCGGGGGTTTTAGCTGGACACCAACAGAAGCTCAGGGTCCGGGAAGCTATGCTCTAAATGTTAATACAGTTAGTGGAGATTTATCTAAATCTGAAGAGATCATCATTACAGTCAATGAAGTTAATCAAGCTCCGGTGGCTTTGGATGACAGTGTGACTACTAATGAAGACACACCAGTTACCATTATCCTGTCTGCGACTGATGCTGATTTACCAGCTCAAATTTTAACTTATTCAATTGTTGATGGCACAACCAATGGAGTTTTGGGATTAGTGAATGTTGATCAAGTGACCTACACTCCCAATGGCGACTACAATGGAGAAGATTCATTTACCTTTAAGGCTAATGATGGGATTGATGATAGCAATACAGCCACAATCTCCATTACAGTAGATGCAATTAATGATGCTCCAGTGGCAGTAGCTGACGTTGCTTCAGTGGATGAAGATGCCGTTTTAACTGTAGCCAAGGCCACTCTTATTTCCAACGACCAAGATATTGATGGCGATTCTTTAACTCTATCTTCTGTCTTTAACCCAGTTAACGGAACAGTGGAAATTGTGGTTGATGATGTGGTGTTTATTCCAACCGCTAACTATTTTGGCCTAGCCAGTTTTGACTACACTGTTTTTGACGGCAGCTTAACCGATACAACTACAGTAGCCGTGACAGTAGATCCAGTTAATGATGCTCCAGTGGCTGATGATGGCGTGGCTTCAACGGTTGAAGAGGCACCAGTGACAATTGATCTAGTTGCTAATGATATTGATGATGATCCTTTAACCTATTTGATTGTTGATGGCCCAGCCAATGGATCTTTAGGAGCAGTGAGTGGCAACCAAGTAACCTACACGCCAAACAGCAACTACACAGGCCCTGATTCATTTACCTTTAAAGTTAATGATGGAACTGATGATAGCAACACGGCGACGGTGAGTATTACTGTTAGTGAAGTTAATGATCCGCCGGTGCTGGATCCGATTGGTGACAAATCAGTTGATGAGCTGACTACCCTTACTTTTACAGCCACAGCTACTGATCCTGATAGTTCTTTAACCTATTCTCTTATTAGTGCTCCAGCCGGAGCCAGCATTGATCCTGATACCGGTGTCTTTAGCTTTACTCCTACAGAAGCTCAGGGGCCAGGAGGCTACACTTTAACAGTTAATGTGACTGATGGTTTTAGCATTGATTTTGAAGAGATCACCATTACAGTCAATGAAGTTAATCAAGCTCCGGTGGCTTTGGATGACAGTGTGACTACTAATGAAGACACACCAGTTACCATTATCCTGTCTGCGACTGATGCTGATTTACCAGCTCAAATTTTAACTTATTCAATTGTTGATGGCACAACCAATGGAGTTTTGGGATTAGTGAATGTTGATCAAGTGACCTACACTCCCAATGGCGACTACAATGGAGAAGATTCATTTACCTTTAAGGCTAATGATGGGATTGATGATAGCAATACAGCCACAATCTCCATTACAGTAGATGCAATTAATGATGCTCCAGTGGCAGTAGCTGACGTTGCTTCAGTGGATGAAGATGCCGTTTTAACTGTAGCCAAGGCCACTCTTATTTCCAACGACCAAGATATTGATGGCGATTCTTTAACTCTATCTTCTGTCTTTAACCCAGTTAACGGAACAGTGGAAATTGTGGTTGATGATGTGGTGTTTATTCCAACCGCTAACTATTTTGGCCTAGCCAGTTTTGACTACACTGTTTTTGACGGCAGCTTAACCGATACAACTACAGTAGCCGTGACAGTAGATCCAGTTAATGATGCTCCAGTGGCTGATGATGGCGTGGCTTCAACGGTTGAAGAGGCACCAGTGACAATTGATCTAGTTGCTAATGATATTGATGATGATCCTTTAACCTATTTGATTGTTGATGGCCCAGCCAATGGATCTTTAGGAGCAGTGAGTGGCAACCAAGTAACCTACACGCCAAACAGCAACTACACAGGCCCTGATTCATTTACCTTTAAAGTTAATGATGGAACTGATGATAGCAACACGGCGACGGTGAGTATTACTGTGAATTTATTGGTAATTTCAAGTGAAAGCACTAATACACCAAGTGAGACAAGTGTGACAATAACATGGACGAGTAATCATCTAAGTTCAAGCAGGGTGATTTATGATACAGTTTCCCACGGTGTGTTGGGTGCTGCTCCAAACTATGGATATGCAAACTCAACAGCGGAGACAAACATATCTCCCAAGGTTATTTCTCATTCGGTAATAATTAATGGGCTTACAGCAGAAACCACCTATTATTATCGAGTAGTTTCTCATGGTTCACCGGAAGTGGTTGGTGATGAAAAAAGCCTTAGAACTGCAGACAAAAGTAGTGATGATGATGGTGGCGATGATGATGGAGGAGGAGATACATCTACGAGTTCTTCTGATGATTCCAGCACAGATTCATCGTTTAATCCTTATGCTCAACTGATGGCTGGAACAACTGGGGGTTTTGCTTCAGAAGTGCTTGGTGAAAGAGCTACAGATGATATTGATCAAGATTTGGGGGATATAAAAGAGACGGATCAGGAGTCAAAAGAAGAAGTTCTAGGAGTGAAAAAATCGACAAATACTCTTAAGTATTTATTAGCTTTAGGATTATTAGTAGGGATAGTTGGCTTGGTTTTGAAGAAGAAACAAAGAGTAATTTGAAGGTAGCTACCTATTGAGAGAACTTGTTGAACGCAGAGAAAGACTGGATATAAGAAATCACTCGGTACCTGTTTTACTATTAGGGGAATTCTTTTCGGGTATACTGTGTCGCACATTCTAGCAAAACAGACTAAGCTAATCTCTGTTGGCAAGTTTTAAGTCACGGTTTCTCGAATTACAAGATGTTCCCCTACCTCTGTTATCTATACCCCATAGTTTTTAACGCCTCATTTCCCTGCTTTTCGGGTTTTTGCCATTACAATCTGTTTAGTTTTTTAAATAATTAGACAAAAATAAACCCAACAATGTAGCCCCTACACCAAAAATAAAGACAATAAGCTTCTCGGCCAAATTCATTGAAAATTCTATATTTTCTACACTCTCTTTATAGAGTTGCTTTCTATGCTTTTTCGAAAGTTTTCCCCAACCATAGCCTCCAACCTCTCTCTTTAGCGCTTTTCTTAACCAATAATAAAGACTTCTGCTTATTATTACCGGAGCTGACAAGATAGAAAATAAAACATAAGTGAATAATTCAAGATAGCCTAGCGGAAAATAAACAAAAAATTGCTTAAAAACTTTTTTTATTCTTCTCCAAGATAAGTCTTGTTGATGTTCCCACCAACTGCGAAATTTAGTATCTAAAAATTTACTCATTTTTTCTTGTCCGGCAACTTAACAAAGATCCTAAACAACCCAGCGCCTACCAAGGATCCTATGACAGCACCAATGACCCAGCCGAATAATAAGACGAATGGGGTTGCTCCGATAAGCCCGCACAATAGAAAAGTAAGCTTGGTTTTGGGTTCGGCGTGTTGAACGTCTTTATAGGTATTCCAGAGTTCTTTAAACGTTATTTTTGTTTTCATACTCTTAAAAGATTGTATCATTTTTTAGTAAACGTGAGAGTACATATGGTAATATATCAACAAGTAAAGAGTTTTCTTAGGGGCAGATAGCTTCCGGGAAAAGGTGGACGTAGCTCAGCTGGTTAGAGCGTCCGGTTTACATCCGGGAGGTCATAGGTTCGAAACCTATCGAGTCCACAAAGTGATATACTTTGAAAATGGCAAGATAGCCAAGGTGGTCACGGCGGGCGTCTGAAAAACGTCAGATCTCGGTTCGATTCCGAGTCTTGCCACAGCTCAGGAGCACAATTGATGGTTAAAGGAGCTTTTTAAGTGAAGAAAAAATTGATATTGATGGGGTTGGGTTTATTAGCAGTTGATAGGCTGACGAAGGCAGTATGGGGTAATAGTCAGAACCGGGGACTTTTTTATTGGCAGGTAAATCAGAAGTGGTTAATAGCGATTAATTTATTGCTGGTTTTGGGTTTACTGTTTTGGTTAACTAAGATATGGCAAAAAGGCAAAGATTATTTAGTTTTAGGGTTAGGGTTAATCATTTTAGGCGGTTTAAGTAATGTTTATGATAGGTTGATTTATGGCTATGTAATTGATTGGCTTCAGTCCCCTATTTCGGTGTTTAATTTAGCTGATGTGATGATTGTAATAGGCTTGGGGATGATTTTGCATAGTCAGGCCATAGCTAAGGAAAAGTAGCGGATTGGGAATTTTGCTATACTGGGGATAAGAGTTAGTGAGGAGGTGAGAAAGATGAAGAAACGCAGATATTTATGGTTGTTGATGGGAGTAATGGGCTTAAGTTTAATGGGACTATCATGTACTAATGAAGCAATAACTGGTGAGGTAGGTGATGAGTCAACGAGTCAATCAGAAGAGCAAAAAGTGATTGACAGAGAAACTGAAGACTGGCAAATATATCGGCATACTGGACCTGATTACAAGTTAAAGCATTTAAAAAGCTGGTATGCCAGGCTAACACCTAATCCAACTATGGGAGATTTGGAGTTTTTAAATGTGTCAACCACCAAAGAAGAGTTTACGCTGACAGACTGTAGTTTTGGAGTGACGACTTGGGATAGCTCACATGCTGGATCAAAAAAGACAGCTCAAGAGAGAGCTATAGAAACAAGTGAAGTAGAGATTGATGGAGTTAAGGCTGAGAAATATATTTGGCCGCCAAATGATCAGTATATGTCACATAGTCATTTTTTTGAAAAGGATGGTTATTGGTATACGATATCGTTTCAACTGAAAAAAGATAAGCCAGCAGAACCCTGTTTAGAGATTGTAAACAAGATACTGGGGACGTTTAAGTTTGGTAAGTAAACTTAAAAAAGAGAATTTTGGTATAATCTGCTTAGTAAGCGGGAGTAGCTCAGTTGGTAGAGTGTCTCGTTGCCAACGAGAAGGTCGCGGGTTCGAATCCCGTCTCCCGCTCAGAAACTGTGATACAATTAAATCAGAGGGAAAGACAATAACCTTTAGGCTAGGTTAGCCTCTTTAGAGAGAAGGTTCTTTCCAGAGTAGAAAGCCTTTGTTTGGGAGATCAATAAGCTCCGATCGCCCAGAGCAATGCTTAGCACAGCTTTCAATCATAAAAGATTGGAGGCTTTTTTGTTAAGCAAAAGACTAATAAACGCTATATTAAAAGACTACTTGGAAGACTACTCCTTAGAGCAAGGTCTAAGCGAGGCTACTGTGTATTCTAAGAAAGGTACTTTAAGAAGATTTGTTAGATGGATGGGTAGTATGCCTTTTAATGCTGAAAGTTGTAGAGAGTGGACTAGGTGGTTGACGAAGGTTAAAAAATATCAGCCAGAGTCAGTAAAACATGAAGTTAGGGTTATCAGGGCAACAGTGAGATTTCTTTTTAAGCGAGGTTATATTGATAATGACTTTGCTTTAGAAATCCCCTCTCCTAAAGTTCCTAGAAAACGATTAGACATTGTTCCAGCTGAAGTAGCGGAGAAAATAATTATAGCCGGAACGACTCCAGGTAAAGGTGATAACTGTATCAATAAGAAAAGGAAAGAGGAATATAGGCAAGCATTAAGATTTGTTTTAAGAACTGGACTAAGAAGTAGAGAGCTTAGAGATTTGAGAGGCAAAGATATTAACTTGGAAGAAGAGACTTATTTTGTGAGAAGTAAAAGCGGGAGTATAGATGTTTTACCTATTCCAAGAGATATGTTGGGTGAATTAAAGAAGCGGAAAGACAAACTTCAATTATTTGAAGTACGATCAGAAACTCTAAATAGAGCATTGAAGAGAGGCTGTGAAAGGCTTGGTATATCAACTAAAGTAAGAACACATATTTTGAGACATGTTTTCTGTACAGCTTTATTAAAAAGTGGAGTACCTCTTCAGAAAGTAAAGCGCTTAATGAGACACTCAAGTGTTGAAATAACAGACAGAGTGTACTCTCATTACAACATTGAGGATTTGAAGTTGTCACTCAATAGTAGGCACCCTTTGATTCTAAAAGGATCAAAAATCAGTGAGATTTTTGACTATGTAAATAAGCTGATTGAGGAAGTTGGTGTTAAAAACGACGATAGATTTTATACAAAGATAAAGAGGGCAAAAAATACAATTTCAGTTGACATTATTGTCAAAGAGTAATTTTATTAAATCCTTATGGTGATTTTGACAATATCACCTTTTTTAACTGTTTCTTTTCCCAAAATATTACCTTCTGATTCAATAGCGTAAATCACTTTCTCTATTGAATTAACATTTTCCTTGTTAATTCCGTGTATTGTTAAGTAGTCAATATCGCTTTTTTTATTTTGTTCCATTTGTTTTTTAATTTCTTCTTCAATTTCCTCAAGTGTCATTCTACTACTAATAAATACGGCTGTTGGGAAGTTGTCAACCAAATCTAAAAACATTTCTTCAAAGTCATCTTTTTGAAGAAGCCCTTCTTGTTCCAGTTTTTTCAAATACGGAACTATATCTACATCAAAATATTCTTCATTACATAGATTAGTCAAATGATATGCTCTTTTACCATATCGTTGACCTAGTTGAGCTTTAAGCATAGTAACAACCTTTCTGTCATTTTTGTCGTGAAAGGATTTTATGTAGTATGCAGACCTAATTAGCCCTAGTATATCAGGGGAAACTCTTGTTCTAAAGTAATTTAATATTTCTTCAGAAGAGGATTTTTCTTGGGAAATTAACCCCTGAATAGCTTCAGACGAATTTTCTCCTATTAACTCATCATTCTTGGCAAGTATTCCTTTAATTGTATCTTGAAGAATTTGTTGACCTTCTTTGTCAAATTTGGGGAGGTTGAAAACTATTTGTTTGTTAACATGTGTAACATGCTGAGCGACAGTGTTATCGCTTCCTATCTTAAAACCACTCAATAGTTTGTTTTTGGAGAATTTTCCTTTTATTAAACCCTTAAGAGGCTTCCACCAAGTCATTTCTAGTGGTAATAAGTTTCTACGTATTTAGCTAAAGCGCCAATGTCAGACTTAATAATTATTTCTGACCCTTTTCTTATTCCTGCAAATTCGTCGAATCTTACTTCTTCACCGTCTTTTGTTAAGATACGCTTTTTGGTTTTTTTATCAATAATGAAATTTGTTTTGTCTACAGTTTTGTCTATTGTGGAAAGAATAAATTTCTTAATTTTTGAAGTATTCTGATACGTTATTCTCATTGAGAATGACTACATGATGACATAATAAAAATATTTTATCACTACATTTCTAAGTAGTACAGGCCCAAATATTATTTGATAAATTAACTAGGATAATAAAATAGTTGTTATGGGATGTTTCCTTGAGTGAAATTGTTTGACCTATAATATGAAATTAAACTGATAATATTTTTCACCTCTGTTAATCTACGTCACTTTGTAGATTGTGCGACGGTATTGGTTACAAACGTTTTAAGTACAGTATCATATAATGCTTTATGCAACTCAAGGGCTATAAATTTCCATGTAAGCACAGAAAAAGTTATTAAAAATAAAGAGCAAATACAATTATAAGCATATACAATGATACCTAAGAAGAAAGCTCCGATTGCAATGTTAAACCAAAATGCAGTTTTTTGACCTATATACCCTGCCCCAGAATCACGCTTAATGCCTATAAAATTGTGCATTAAATAAAACGCTTTTTTAAGTTCCTTTTTGTCCATCTTCTTTCCCTTTTTCCACTCTATTAGTTTCCATTTTACTAGGGTTTTACATGCAATTTCAAAACTTTTTTTATCTCTTTTTTCACTAACATTTTCCCAGGTTGATTGATCAAAGCCGAAATTTTTTCTAATGAACTTCGTTATTTCCTGGAATGCAAGGCCCAAGAAGAAACTAAAAATTATTGCTTTGTAAATCCAGTCAGGCTCCCTGAGCGAATAGATTGAAATATGAGTTATTGATTGAAGTCCAATTAAAAAAAGACTTCCGGGAATAATGTTATAGAAGAACATCAATAATTTATCCATGCCTTATTATATCATCGCACTTTTTTTATGAAGACAGTGCGTCTGTTGACGTAGATTGTGCGACATTAAACTTTTGTCAATTCACTATATTTACAAAAGAAATTGATGATAAAATCAATCTATGGATGTTTTGAAAAAGTATTTTAAAAAACAGGCAAAAACATTGGATTCTGATTTTAAAGCCTCTGATGTTGATAATCAGACGGGTGACACAGGTGAGAACCGTGAAGTCATTCTTAAAGAATGGCTGGAAGGACATCTGCCTTCAAGTGTATCTCCACGACGTGGAGGAAAAATTCTTGATGTAAATGGAAAAATTTCCAAACAAGTAGATATTGTTAATTATGTAAATTCAGTTGCGCAGTTTGGCGTTTACCCTAAATCATATTTTTATGCTGAAGGCGTTAGTTCTGCGATTCAAGTTAAATCAACTTTGGGAAGTTCTGATCTAAAAGAAGCTTTTGATAATTTAAATTCTGTTAAAGAATGTGATAGAGAACCAGGATATGGTCTTAGATTTACTCACTTAGAACCAAAAATTCCAACTCACATTTTTGCTTTTTCTACTAGATATAAATCGGCTGAAAATATAAAAAAAGCAATGGAAAGACTTTTAAAACAAGATTACTCTCCTGTCGATTTTGTTTGTGTGAATAGAAAATGTTTTATAGTTTACAATCGAGGAACATGGACTACGAAAGACAGAAAAGGCAATAACAAGAAACTTCCAGAAGGGTATTTAGTTGTTGATAAATCCCCTGAATGTATTTGGAGAATGGTTATTGAACTTTCTAATGAGGCAACCCAATCATCTTCTGCTAAGATTGATCTTCAAAAGTATTTTTATAAACACTTAAAGTAAATAGATAGAGCTATAGAGCTAATACTTCTGCTAAACCTTCTTCAATTAACGCCCTAATCGTCGTAGAACGCTTTGCGGCTACAAGTTTAACATAGTGATGTAGCCCAGCATCAATACGAACCAATTTTGTGATATTTTTGTTTACTTGTTTACTTCGCTTATTTTGTTTTTTCATGTTTTTTGAACTTAATTGGAAGTCTCCAATTTCTTAAAATTCCTTGAAAATAAACAGGTTTATATTTAACTACTCCCCTATTGTCAGCATCTTTTACATAGCTTAACGCTTCAATTAGTTTTTCGTGAAGAATATTTTGTGTGAGAAGTTGGTAATACTTGAGACTTTTTTGATCACCTAGCGCATTAGCAAGAGTTTCGGCTAAATCATCGTTGGAAAAGCCCATCTCATCAATAAAATTAGATATTTTTCTAGAATTAGTACTATAACTGTTAACAGTAGGTTTCTTTCTTTTTATACTGTTAACAGTAGGTTTTGCTAATCTTTTTGTTTTACTTATATGTTTCATAATTAAAAACTCCCGCTCTAGGGAGAGACCCAACGGGAGCTTTTAACTCTCTCCCTAGACGCCTGTCTTGGTAAAAAAAATACGCCAAGTCTTTATGACTTTAGCGCATCGGTTTTTCCGTTTGTCGGCTAATTTTATTTATTCAGTTGTAATATCAATATTAAAGTATTTTTTTAACTTAGTCAAATAAGCTGCTTAAAACTTAAATAATTCAGAAAGTTTAACTTTTAATACTTTGGCAATTTTATTTATCGTTTCTACTGAGGGATTTCTTTCACCCCTTTCAATGTAGCCAATATAAGCTCTATTGAGCCCGGCATCGAGAGCTAGTTTCTCTTGGGTTAATCCCCTGCTGCTTCTAACTTGGTTAATTTTTTTGCCTAATTGTTTATAGACTTTTGTTTGTTTTGTCACACTTATAGTGTGAGCAATTCTTTACTACCCGTCGACTTACTGCTAGTATAGATTTGAAAACTATGAGAAAAATGTTTTTCCAGAATAAGTTGGTATTTTTATTGATAATTTTTGTTATAGTTTGGTTTTATTGGTTTCAGTACAGACCGTCAAAAATTAGATCGTCTTGTGATAATTGGATTAAGGATTTACCCGGAGCAGTTGAAAACAATTTTAGTTCTGAGAGAGCTAGGGCAAAATATAAAGCCTTATATGATCGTTGTTTACATGAAAAAGGGTTAAAGTGAAAAAACTTATAATTATAGGCATGGTAATTCTTGTTTTTGGAGCGGTTAGGGTTTCGTCTTGGTACATTAGTAAGTCAAATAATCAAAAACTAGTAATGGAGTGTGATGAAAAATTTGATATTTCTGACCCGGTTTTATCAGAAGCCCGTGATGTTTGTTATATCAATGTCGCAAGAAAGTCTCAAAATATAGATTTATGTGATCAAATTGACGAGAGTGTAAAAAGTTTATGTAAAGCGAATGTTTATTATTGGAACAAAACAATTGAGTTTTGTGAAAAAGACGATCAACGAGATATTTGTCTTCATGTAATTTCTATTAAGACTAAAAATAAAGATACTTGCTCAATGATAGATAATGCTGTGATCAGAAAGTTATGTCAGCAAGAGAATTAGTCAGGTAATCTTTTATCCCATTTATCTAAAAATACTTCTAGCCTATGGTTAGCGTTAAGTTCAATTTCTTGTTTTGTGGGAAACTCGCCACTGTATTTTGTTTTTAATATAAAATCCGGCTTTGCTTTACTAATCATTCTGGCACAAAACTCAGAATCTGCCCTCTGTAAGGCTGTGTCAAAATCCCCATCTCTTTCAAGTAGCCTGTATAGGCTTCTTCTACTAATACACAGATATTTAGCCAACCTGATTTTATATAAACCAGAAGTTTTTACATACTGGATTGCTAAATCTTTTTGTTTTTTGGATAGATTGATTTTTGGTCTGCCGACTTTGTTTTTAGCCATATTTATAAAAAAACGCTCACGCCTGATATTTAATCAGAAGTAAGCGGCGGTTTATCCGTTTCGCTATTGGTTAGTTATTATATTAACAAATAAAATAACAATTTGTCAATTTGGAAAGGTTAATTGGTGGAGAAATGAGTTAATTATTTCTGATTACTTTCCGATTGTTTCCCAAGGAGCTTCATAGCATTTTTTTGCCGACTCCACACGCACAAGCTCAGTTTTAGAAACTCTTTTGGAATGGATTACTCCAGGAGGTTTTAGTTTTTCAAAAATATGAACAGCTTCTCCTACATTTACATCAATCTCAAAGATTTCCGGATTGACAATTACAACTCTTGCTATTGTATCGGGGCGTGATTCTTTCTCTTGCAATGTCCATACTGGAAAAGGCGTTTTATTTTGATTAAGATAATCTCTAATCGGTTTGTAATCCACTTTAAGGCCTTTACCTACATTAACTAGAATAATGTGGTTTTCAGAATATAAATGTCTTCCTGGAGGAGTTTTTGTCCTTTTTAATTGTTTAAGTAAAGACTCTTTTGGCTTACCTACATAAGAAGTAATTTCTAATTGAGTAATGTCTCGTTGACCGATTTTTTCTTTGGAGGGTTGCATTAAAATTACATCTGGAGGATCTGGTTTATACAACTGTAGAAAAGTCGGTTTACCTAATCTTTTGAATAAAACTAAGGATATAACTGCTCCAACCCGAGCTTCTCTAACCATTTGATGTTCTCTCCTAGTCTCAATAGCCCCTGCTCCTACTTTTTTTGTAAGTTGCTGAATATGCCAGTATACATTGGAAGGCGAATGCCAAATACTACCCGGTTTAATCATAAGTCTATTTTAGCATCTCGCTTCCACGCGGTTTCAATGCCAAATCCTTTGAGGTCACACCTGCTATAATGTTTTTATTGAAAGCTGAATTAGGTTAGGTTTCTTTTGGTAGAGCGTTTCGTTGCTAACGAAAAGGTCGCGGGTTCGATCCCCGTCTCCCTCTCATATGTGTTCCCTTTGCATGATTCGGATAGACTTGATCTCTGCCTTGGTCGGAATCCGTGAGATATTCAAATTGCCAACAAGCTCTCTTGATCGTGAGTACAACAAATTTACATTAAACTCCATCGGAAGGTCTGGAATCGGAGTCGGGTTCCAAAGAACTCTTTCATGAACAACCTGCCCGTCGATACGCCAACAAATCTTGTGTGTATGCCACTCAATCTCATATTCATGAAACTTTTTTGCTGCATCAAACCCAAGTTCGATTAGGGTTGGGGTTCCTCTATACCCATATTCAAGTTTTGTGCCATCAACTCCAGGATTATAGAACACATTGATGAGCATTTTTGTTGTATCCTTGCCTAGAAATTCAATATCGATTTCCTGGCGAGGGCTGTTTCTATGAAGAAATATTCCTGTAATTAGTCCCGGTACACCTGAGGGTCGGATTTCTACAGAAAACCTTCCATATAGATAAGTTTGACGCGTGACGATTGCTGCGGAAGTAAAAGACCTAACAGGAGTGTCTTGTTTCCGAAACGTAAGCTTCATGACTCCAGAATCACTTATCTTTGCATTATCTGGTGTAAAGAGTGCTAGATTGCTTGGGAATGTATCATCGCGTAGTTTCCAGTATTTGCTGTTACCACTCCAAGTTCTAAATGCCTTAGGCTTAAAATCAGCGTTTTGTTCTATCTCATCAACAAAGATGCCCGACCAATCTTTTGACGACACTATCCAAGGCGATGAATCGAATTTTAGATGTTTGAATGGTAATGTATTTTTGCTACGATTATTGGATGTTGTTACATCACGCTGACCAATGTCATCACAAATGGGGTACAAGAAGGCCGGATATTCGCGCTCAAGAAATTTGCTCAGGATTGCCCACTTGTCATGATGTTCATAAGGTAGGTGGAGTGCTTGACTGCGAATAATAGACGGAAGTTTCTGGCTATGATTATGATGCGTTGTAAAGATAAATCGTGCTTTGGGATAAATTTTTACCATCTTAGAAAGCAAATTATAGTTGAATGATTCTATGTTGACGTACGCATTGAAGTTACGGTTACGTTGCCGCGTGAAGAGCATGTTTTGTTCACATGTCGGTAGCTTTACGATGTCACTACAGCACGTATAACCTAACATTGAAAGAGCCTTAGCCAATGCAGTTAATCCCGTGCCATGCTTTCCATATGCAAATATAGGACCTAAAAGATTTTGCGCTTGAGCAACGAGTGGTTTCTCGTATGTATATATACCTATCTGGGATAAAATTGGCATTATGGAATAGGAGTTAGTGGAGGGGACGTCGACTCTCTGCTCAATAATTGGTTGTTGAGCGATAAGAACATCAAGATTTCCGAATTGTAGATTTAACCAGAGATCAATAGGGCCGCGCGCTGGCAATAACTCAATAAGCTTTTTTGCCCCCGATTGTGAAAGGATATATCCTGATGCCTGCCATATTCCACTATCTGGTTTGCGTATCAACTTATTTAATTGTTTTTTAGGCGAAGAATGGATGTTGATCTCTTGGAATGATAGATAAAGCAAATCAAACACAGCTCTCTTTGGATGTCGATTTATAGCTGAATGCCATAATTCATCAAGACTTTGAGAGAAACCTCGCTTAAAGTACACATCATCCTCTAGTACTAGAGTATATGGAATATCACTGGAAGCTATAAGTTTCCACACTTCAATATGTGAGAGGGCAACAGCAATTTCTTGGGATGTCATATCTATACGGCGTGCTCGGGATTTCGCATCGATGCGGACACGGGGATTGGGTTCAACTAGTAGCTGATCAGCTAGTGAATACTCAGTGTGCAAAACACTGTTATCAGTTTCTTTATTAAGATACCGTGCGTCAACGGCAGAGAACCTTCGAGTAATTGAAAACAATGGTTTGCCAGACCAACTACGGATGCGTTTAAGTTCACGACTAATTTGGTGCCATCTGTTTGGTTTTCGATCAAGGTTGATGACATAAATTCGCTGGATGGAATTAGTGACTTTTTGAGTCGTAAAGGAGTTTGATTTCGTTCTTGTGTCTAATAATCTAGTGTGGAATATTAGTTTATGGCGCAAGCGCGTAAAAAAACTAAAGAAAGGCAGGGTGTTCATATTTGTTTGATATCATCCCTTATCGCTCCTGTTAATCTATACATTATGACCATCCCATAACCTCCAATTTCTTTTATCCTGTCTATAATCTAGTGGCCACCGACTCACAGAAACCTCGTCCCAGTCAGTAAGAAGCATGAAGTCCCGAGGCATGCTATTGCGCTCTGTTTCAATTGTGTGTCGAACTAGACAAATGGTTAGGTTACCTGGCCCAGTTGTTGACTGCACATCTTGTTTATCATCCACCATTTGAGCAAGAAGTATTTGAGTAGATCGTTCGAGTGCCATATGAATCACGGGATGGTTGGATGGTGCAATAATGGGATTATTGTTAACGTAGAATGTTAATTTCTGTAAATCGCGGGGTTTTGTCATAAAATCAGGAATCTTAATCATGGAATCAGTCAATGAGTTGTAGCAAAGCGGTTGAAGCTTCAGTTTATCGTCATAGAAACATGGCTCAAAGTTTACACCTTCGTAGACATCATCCGCGTCGACATAAAAACCACCATTAACCATGATGAAACAAAGACGAAAATAATCGGACCTCATTGCTGGATGTCTACACCGTCTAAATGCATCTAAGTAACGGCTATTAAAGTTTTTTTCTATAAATTGCCTGGCACGCTCATCGTCAAATAGAAAGCGCTCGAAGCCATGCTCTTCAAGAGGCTTCCAGCTGTCTATGCATTTTTGAATGTCTGAGGGGATTGTTACTGCATCATCCCAAAACTGAACCAATACATGCGGGATTGCCAAATCGTTGCTTATAGGAATATTGCGGTTTCCCTCATTGATTATGTTTAGCATATATTGCGATCTTAATCGATCATCTGCCGAAATATCCGAAGTAATCTGTCTATTCAAAGAATCGTTTGTATTGGAATCTAGCCTTTGTCCATCTTGCATCTAATTTATTATATAGCTCTTTAACTGTTTCAAACGTGCTTATGGGATTAAACGGTTCCAGGCTCGGATGAGCAACATTTGTTATAATACTTTTATTGAAAGCGGAATTAGGTCAGGTTTCTTCATAGTAATTTCTTCTGGCGTCGGTATTTTGATATAATAATTTTAGATGAAGATTAAATGGCTTTGTATTGCCTCGGGCATTCTTCTTTTGTTAGCAATACCTTCTGGTTGGGCTTATGATTTTTATATCTTGCTGAGATGGATAATTTTTATTACTTCTTTGATTGTGGCAAACGGTTTTCATAAATCTAATTTAGATGGTTGGATGTTAGTCTTTGGAGGAATAGCTTTCTTGTTTAATCCAATAGTGCCAGTGCATTTATCTAAATCAAGTTGGGTGCTTATTGATTTTGCTTCAGCTATTCTTTTCTTTATAGCTTCTTCGTCGGTGAAGAGGAGGAAAGCATAAATGAGTTTTGTTGACTTAATGTTTGTATATATTATCTTACTTTTAATTTGGTTGGTGATAAATGTAGTGTTTTATGCTTTAAGTTTGGTTTCTAAAAAAGCTGTTTTTGCAATCCCTTTTGGGCTGAACGCAGTTGTTAACTACATAATCCAGATATATTTTTTAATAATTTACCCCTTATATTTAATTTGGCAGATTATTGTGGCTAAGGCATGGCTTTTTTTAATTTTGTTTTTCTTTTTGGGAAGTTTGATTATTGGTTTTTATCAAATGATCGTGTCTTTTCTTATAACTCCTTTTGGGTTTATAACATATTACTTTTCTGAAAAATCAGCCCATAAAATGGACGAAGCTGAACAAGATAAAGATGTTGTAGCGGGTGAGATATTAGATGAGAAAGGTAAAGTTATTGGAACAACAGAGCCAGATTCAATGATATCGGTGAGAATGGCGAAGTATTTTTTAGGGGTTTATTTTATGGGGGTAGGATATCTTGTATTGTTTCCGGTTGAAAGAGAGGGAATAATCTGGTGGGGATATATTACAAAACCTTTTGTGCAAATTATTACTTACACACTGTTTGTTGGGGGTTTTTATATAATTTTTCATAAGTTAAAATATAAAAGTTTTTTCCCTAAAGACAAGAGATTGTTTTATATAAGGGTTTGGAAAACAACTTTGTTTATTTTTATTCCTCTTGGCGTTTTATTATATTTCTTAGCATTATTAACTAATACGCTTTAATTAAAATTAAAAAATAGGATGTCGTTATTAAACAGTTTTATATTTCGGCTATTTGGGAGAAAATCTGTTTTTAAGTGTTCAGTGTGTGGTAAGTCTGGAAAGATGTTTGTTGAAGGTGGCGTGGTTGGCAAAGGGCAGTTTAAGGCTGTTGGTAAAGCTGAGGGAGGTCATATTATTTTGGAGTGCGTTGATTGTAAAAGGAGATTCTATTTTGATCCGATTTTTGGAAGAGAGATACAGCTTAAAGGGGGAGTAATGGGGGACATGTTAGATTTTGTTGCAAAAGAAGAACTGAAGGAAAAAGAAAAGGCTTAACGTTTTAATTATAGAGTTTTATTTATTCTAGATTGATACATTTTTTTAAGTGCACTATCAATTGCTAACATGTTTTCTGTGTATCTGGCAATGAGTTTTGGGTCTTTAACTCTTCTTTTATCAATGTTGTCGTGGAGAAAAAACTGAGGGTTAAGTATTACTGCAAATTGTGAGGCTATGAAGTAATTTATTCCTATAATGATGGCTTGAGGTATTAGTGAATTTATCAAGAACAAAGGGACTAGTATAAAAGCGGATAGTTGAGTTGCTGAAAACACTCGAGAAAGTGATCTACAGAAAAAAGGGTATTGGAAGAAAAGTCGGTATTTTTCTATTAGTTCAACTTCTTTTTGTGTGTACTTGTTGTTTTTATTTTTAACTTTAATTTTTGTTTGATTGGCTAAAAGTATCCACGCTTCAAATAATGCAACAATAGCAATGAGTATCCACGAACCAACATTTGGATTAAAGAAACAGTAAATCACCAGTCCAAATATGAGGAATTGCATATTTATATTTATTATAAAGGATTTTTAATTTTTTATTACAGGTGAATGGATATTCTGATTTCTTCTACTACGGGGAGTTATAAATTATATACAGACCACCAAAATATCAGAGGGATTATTAACATCATAATGTCTGTAATTAAATAGAATCTACCTTTAGGTCTATCATTCGCTGTAACTTTCCTGCCATTTCGTATTTCCCATAAAAGTTCAGGAATCCTGCTGAAGGTGAGTAATAAAGCTGCGACAACCGCCCAAATGTTCAAATAGCGGTATAGTAAATAAAGGAACAGAACAGTGATGATGAAAAAGAGAATAGTTGTACCCTTGTCGACACGACCACCCATTGATATTTTCATATTAGCATAAGGGCGAGGTTTTCCCTTTTTAAGAAAATCTTCAAAATCTGTGTCTTGACAAAAAAAACCTCTTACTACCATGCCTGTTAAGTTCGTTGTAATGCACATCAAAACAAAATAGCCGATTATTGAAAGCCCTATTGAAGAGAGTAAGTGCATCCTTGCTTATTATATCTCAGGGATATTTCTCGTATTAAATCATAAGGCATCTTCAGGGGGAGTAAATAAAAAGCTCTAACATCCTCCATAAGGTGGAGTTATAAATGATGCACAACATTGATATAGTTGATTTGCTATAATAATTTTATTGAAAGCTGAATTAGGTTAGGTTTCTTTCTGAACTCATAGGTTTCAGTTGGTAGAGTGTCTCGTTGCCAACGAGAAGGTCGCGGGTTCGAATCCCGTCTCCCGCTCAGAAATTTAAACAGAATATTATTGAGTCACTACTGCTACGGTTAGATTTTTCCCGTCAAAGTCAAAACTGAAAGTAATTGGTTTTTTTAGATTGTTAACAATATATAGATTACCTAAGGGATTGGGGCTTAAAATGCCCACGCCGTATTCTTTTGGGACTTCATTAATCTTGGCAAAATTATGGTCAGAGGGGTTGTATGTTTCTAAACCAGCATCTTCAGCAACCCAGTACATTAAAGAAGCTAAATGGCAGACCCCATCACCAATTAAATGACCGCTATTCCTAAAACCCTCACTACCAATAAAATGAGAGTTAGTGGTTTTAACTAGGTTATCTGAATACTCCTTCAGAGTGTTTTCGTGAAAAGCGAATGTTTCAGCCGGCTGTAAAGTAAACTCAACTTTAAGAGGTTGGTTAATTTTTCCCCAATCAATCTGGGTTTTGTCATTAATCTTATTATCAAGATAGTAAAGGGTTAAAAGAATATTGTTTTTAAACACATCGTTGACAAATTGATCGTCCCATCGGTTTTCCAGATTCATGCTATGAGAGGCTAAAACCGCACTAGACGCCCCCAAAATTTTTGGTTGGGTTAAGAGTAAACGAAGGGATAAGATTAGTTCATATAACATAATCAAGGTGGAATTGTAACATATTATAGGATATTTGC
>Ga0209976_10000337_pt1 | contig 33354 bp, 52 predicted proteins | sample SumtaG_FD_182806 | JGI IMG/M metagenome (GOLD analysis project Ga0209976, IMG submission 182806) | Deep subsurface microbial communities from Indian Ocean to uncover new lineages of life (NeLLi) - Sumatra_00157 metaG (SPAdes) (version 2) | ecosystem: Environmental > Aquatic > Marine > Oceanic >...
CTTTCTTAATGGCCTCGATTCTGTCCTCCGCCTCTACGACGAAGATGGTAGACCATGACCACGTGGGGTTATTTGCACTAACTACATATATCATGTCATGCCCCTTGTGTAAAGAATATATACGCGCTCCATATATCTTTGACTTGTGATACTGAAACGTGCTTTACATTTACTCTTTCATTATCCAGCCAATCTGCGGCATCAAACAGAACGCTAGACACAGGCGAGTCCAATGTGATGTGACAAACCGCCGTGTCTGCCGTATCGCCGTCCATAGCTGACATGATATTCAAATTGTTCCACGTATAGTGCAAGTGACTTGGAATACCGTCGTTTATTTCTTTGTATGTTCGTAGTATCTTTGTTGTCATGACAATCCAGTCCCGTCACACTTGTCACATATCTCCCATATGTCTATACGGAATCCGCTTCCGTTACAGTAAGAGCATTTCTTATTATACCCGAAGATGAACCTCCAGATATATCTAAGCCATTTCATTAACAACCTCCCTGCAACAAATACCTTACGAATTCAACCACTCCAAATAACATAAGCATTACAAATGCCATTGACATAGCCGTCATCATCATCACTAAGGTCGCGCTCATTGTAAAGTCAACTATTCTGTCACTCATGTTTCACCTTCATTACTGATTGATGGAATTCTGGGTGTAGATCGGTGCCTGTCGACCAGGTGTTACCGTGCAATACCCAGCCTTTTCGTAGGCGTTCGGATACCTTATGGCCCAAGATTATCGGGCTTTTCCCTGATAGTATTTCAAACTCTGCTTCTGTCATCGTCCCTCCCACCATTCAACAAATTGGGTAGCTACATACACGACATAGTTACCAATAGCCAGGGGGTATGCGAATGCCTCCATATTTGCATCCTCCCTATATATTGCGACTAGCAACCAGAATATAGCCGACAAGATAAATCTGTTGTTCAAATTCATCTTGTTACCACGCAATCCATCCCCTTGAAATACACACGTTCGTGCGTCTCGGGGTCTAGTGCATTGCCCAAGCCATTTAGGGGGTACTCCTGATCTATGACAAGAACTCCGCCGCTATAGCATTGATAATGCCACGTCCGATCAGTTACATTGTTTTTCGCGCCAACCATTACAAGGGTTCCCGCGATAACTATCACCAACATGATAGCTATAAATATTATATACTCGTGATGGTACAACCATTCTCTCATGTTACGCCTTGTCCCCTGGACTCTTGCCGCCGTAAACGTCCTTCGCCTTGCTGGGCCTGTAGCTTCTATCCGATTTCTCGCGCCACATTCTCCCCTTGCCCTCACACCAGTCACAATGCGGCTGGCCGATATATTGCATTTCTTTCCCGTACCCTTCGCATATTTTGCACACCTCCCACCTTCCCTTCGTGTTCCTTTTGCCTTTAACGCTTCGCCATAACATGTTATTTTCTCCTTTGTGCTTTTACTTTGTTAATCCAGCGCCCTAGCTGACTACGCCGCCATCCAAGATAGTCGGCAACGCTACCAGGGGTCCAGTTCAGGTAGTCCAATATCAGTATTGCAAGAATAAGTGTTAGTAGTATATTTGTCATATCACCTCACCATGACTTGAAAGTATGTCATTGTTCCTTGTACGCTATCTGTCCATGTTGGGTCTTTAAGTTCCCAGCCATCGTCCAGATAGTTATTAACTTCATCTTCTAGTTCGGCTACTGTATCTGCATACAGTAGCGTATATCTTTTCTGTTTCTTCTTTGGCACAGTTATCGCTAGTTAGTCGGTTTCATACCATAGGTCAAAGCCAGCAGAGATTTCCCCGCCGCCGCCGGTAGCAGATGCTATAATACGTACATCGCTCTTAGTTGGTATCTCCAAGGGAAAGTCGTATCGGTGTGTATGCGCATTGGCATTCAGGGTTATGATATACTTGATGTTAAACACTCCGCCGAAAGGTCTGACATACAAATGTATCTCCGAAACCTTGGCTGTACTGGTGCTGGCGTACAGGTGGGTCAGGAAAGCCTTATTACCCGTGGGGACAGTCCATTGGGCCATAAGCGTTTGCTCAAAGCCAATGATGATCATCGCCTGAATATCAAGGGTGTCATCCGGTATACCATTTCCGCCAACGTCGGTGTTGTCTTTGCTAATGTATATGTTACCCTGCGCCGCCGTGCCAGAGGTATTTAAGGCTCGGAAGATTCTCCACCATTGATTATCTGCGGCACCGGATGTCAGAGCCACGAAGGTATTGCCGTCGCTGCCATCTGTAGTTACCGTTACCGTCGATGCATTGTAGTCACTGTCAATACCGGACACCTCGTACGTTATGCCTTGGTCTAGGCTGTCGTCAGACGAGATGTACATTGTAGCGAAGGTATCATCTGCCAAGTAGTCATAGGGGCCGCTGAAATCCCATACGGGTTCAAGAGTCGCACCCACTGTACTATTGTGTCCAAACTTATTAACTGGCGTGTGATTAGGTACTAGTCCCTCGGCAATGTCAACATAGTATGGTACAGACGATACGCGTATCTTGTTGTCGATATGCTTCACGCCATATGGTGTTCCATTCTCGTCAAGCATTCTTACATTGACGCTTGCACCGGCAGCGAGATCTACAACTCCGCCGTCTACCCATACGGGCTGTGCGAGGCCACCTATCTTTACTTTCATTAGTTACTCCTTGTTTATTAGAAGTATAGCCTATTCGTCCATTTGAGTAAATAGATATATGGACAAGAATACGGCAAACAGCAGGCCAGCCCATAGGCCGCCAAGATACGTTGCTGTGATTATGGCTAGTGCGGCTATGAACAGAGCCAGTATGTTATTATTGTTTTTCATTAGTGAAAAATGCCTCGTACATGATTCTCCTCTTGATCCTTTCTATAAGAGACACGATTACGATGTCTAAGCTATCGCCTGTATAAATGTAGTCGCTGTTCATGGTAAAGGCATAGGTCGTGGGATCGGTATCACCGTATGGGATTATATGTATGGTTATGTCAACACTGATATACCAATCCCATCGCTGCTCTACTATCGAGCATCGTATTCCGATATTCTTAAATCGGCTCTTTATTAGCGGGAAATAGAATTCTCGCGCCCTATCTTTCATCTTTCACCTCTCCCCACTTACCTCCCGTGCCTCCGCACTCCTGACAAATATACTGTAGGAAATATTTGTCGTTCTTTGGGTCCACCTCGTAAGTAGCTCCCTCTCCGCCGCATTCTCTACACGGTATAAATTCTTTGTCTTTCATGTTTCTCCTTTGATAGGTACACCCCGGCGTCCAGGTCGCTCGGCGTCTTGATGCCGTCGCCGTTTCGGACTCTCGCCCCTCGCACGGCCAACGCGATACCTCAAGCTACGTTTTAATGACGCACCGCCCTCGATGCGCCGGGTGTGTATGTATTATACCCCAACTGTATTAGAATTGTATTAGATAGTATCTTCGTCTTTGTCTATATCAAAGAACCTTTGCTGCACATCGGCCAGTTCCCCCGGCGTATGAGGGAACTTCTTGCGCTTAGGTTTCCTGCGTAGCTCGGCCAATGCCAATACTACTATGGCTAATACAGACAGCCCAACGACAATGGCTATTGGATCATTCATTAGCCACACCACCATTGCTCCATTCTACTCCCCCATCTATTGTACCAACGAATGCCGGGTATGACGGCCTCTCTATCATGGCCTGATACCAGAACAGATTGTCATATGATACCTGCTCGGTCCAGGGGCCGCCCAGTAATTCCCAGCCCTCACTCAACATGTTGTTGACTATGGCTATTAACTCTTCTACTTTGTCTGCGTATATTATGTCATACTTCATTTTAGTACCTCTCTCTCGTATAGTTGGCATACGTTCCGGGCCTTTTTGTTTTCCTGAACATTCGCACAACCCTGAAGCCATTAGTTCCAAATAGTCTCTCTGCGGTTTTAGTCGCTTCGTGCTTCGTATTGTATTTGAATCCTACTTGGGTATGCCCATATTCGTCATCGTACCAGTATAATAGGTATTCTATACCGTCCACCGGACTATCTCCGTCCTCGAAAATGCACCATGTCATGTTCGATATTCCTACTTTATCCGTAGGCTTATTGCTGGATTATTCTTGCGCATTTCAAAGTATTCGCTTAATTCGTCCTTGGCTATGCCCTTACCCTGCAAGAAGGCATACAGGGTAGGTATCATGCCCCTGCGTATAACTAGCTGGTCCTTCTTGGGCATTATCTTTGCCTCCACATCTTTCACGTCGGGCACCTCGCCATATGTCAGCATGTATTTCTTTATCTTGGATTCCAGCTTGGATAGAAGTCTTGATGCCTCTATCGAAGCAGATAGCTCAATCTTCGCGTCTCTCAGGAATTCGGTTGCTTCGTTAATGTCAAAGTCGTCGTCTTCGAGATCTAGGTAGTCTGATATGCGTTGCATGTTATCCTCCGGTTACTATATCAACGGAAATTAGTATCAATCCAATAATGATGCATATGCATCCTATAGTCATAAATATATCACTAAGCAGTTTCATTTTATATGTCCTATTAGCATGGCCTGGTTCCCATATGGTATATCTATCCGTATGGGAGTCATGCCATTTCTGACCAGCCAGTCCGAAAACCAGTCTTCATTGTTAATTCCATCCCACTGTTTTGAAAAGAGGAATACATAATGACTTGCCACCACGCTGTCGAGAAATACCTCTCTGTCTTTGGGTTTTATTTCATCTATAGCGCACACGCTAACGAACACGTCAACGAGGAGCAATCTCTGCTTTGTCATGGACACGGTATTTATATTCTGTTGCTCAAGATACCATTCCCTTAGAATGTGGACGGCTGGCAAATCAAATACATAATGATCGCCGTCGAACCCCATTCGCTTCAGGATTACGGCAAAGGCTCCGTATCCTCCACCAAATTCTAATACTCTTCTAATACTTCCTATTGGCGCTATCTCATTCTCAATTATATAGGCAATAAACAACTGCCTTATAAATGTGCCACTAATCCCGTCTGGTGATAAATCGCTAGTCGGAGATCCTATATCTGGATCTCTGCCAATGGCCAGCATCCATTCCGGCAATAGCTTCGCTTCGCCCTCGGAGAAGGCGCTATATCCAGAGTGTAGGGATTCCGCGCTTTGGGGCCATGACAAGAAATCGTCCAGCCCATTAGATTTTATAATATGCGTAGCTATTGATCTTTGTCTGAAGTTCCAGGTGAATCGTTTATCCTCTGGAACTTCGTCCAATACCCGCTGTGCTTTTTCAATCTCGTTCATCTTCTTCAAAATCCATCTCGTCTATCATATCTGACAATCCTGGGAATGCGTCCTTCTGTCCACTGCCATGCCATATGCTTACAAATGACAACGCTGCCAGCAAGGTCTGTACATCATCCCTTGATAATTCTTGTTCAAGCCATTTCTCTCCATCCCAAAAGCTAATCTTGGGAGTGAAGTAATCAATGGCAACATCGTCTACTCTTACGCCCTCTACATCAACTATTGTAACTGACATCTTTCATCCTTCTGTATATGTTGTTTATCGAGTCGCTATGGATGCATTCATATCTAAAGTCATCCATATACTCGTTAATGCACACGGCCTTTTCGTTTAGGCGAATGTCGCTTGCTTGTTCGTGCGCCTCGATGATAACCAACTGTGGTTTGTATTTATGTATGGAGAACCCATTAAGGACATCCATTTCAGAACCCTCTACATCAATTACCAGTACCTCGAACCCAACTGGCGTCTTAATCCAGTCTAGCTCGGTGTTCAGGGTAGATACAGAAACAACCTCTGTCCTTCTATCGGCGAGTCCGGTTTGCCCGAAACCCTCCATCTTCAAGTAGTTATCCCTTGTCTTTCTGTGTATCGTAGATATAGAGCCGCCAAGATACAGTCTGGTGCTGCCGACATAATCGGACATTGCCTTGTTTATTAGAATTGCATTAGAATTCTTACCGTAGTTGATCATAAGACTGGCGAACATCTCTGTCTGCGGCTCAATGTATACGCCAGTCCAGCCCGCTTTCAGCAGGCCAGATGTGTTACTCCAGTGTATGCCATCTGATGCACCAACCTCAACGAAGTAGCCACTGTCCCTGTAGCCAAACATGTCCATGTATATGTCCACAAGATTATGGATCTGGCACATATAGCCTTTCTTGTATTTCATGGAATGTACCCCCCTCCTTTGAACCCAGGAGGAGTTATGCCCCATGAGTGTATCGTGTATAAGTCGTAATCTTCAGCGTGGTTGCCCAGTGTATCAAGTATCTCTTTCTCAGAGAAAACATACGAGTTGTACATGCCGCGCCAGCCATATTTTATTTCCTCGATCAAATACAGCGATGGGTAAGCCACGGAGAGCCAAGCAAGATATAGTTGCGCTTCAGCCGGAAAACAAGATGGAGAGTAAACCTTCGCTGCCGACTTTATAAACGCCTCCATCCCGCCAACGTACTCAATAAACTCGCCTAATATATCTTTGTTGTACAGGGCAAACTCATTCATAACTGTATATGGATAATAATCCTCGCCCAGCATCTCTTTGCTGAATCGCCCGTATCTGGGTATCTTGATTTCGGGTTCTATTGCGTAAAACAACATGGGCGTATCAATCTCGAATTCGTGCATGACAAATAGATCGGCATCCATTGCGACATACCATTTGTTATGTGTGATCTCTTGAAAGGACTTTATAAAGAATTGCTGATAGAGCCACGGGCCGCCGCCCAATTTCTCCTTTGCCATCTCTGGAATAACATCGTCATCGAGAAGATAGATTACTCCATCTCCAATCTTGTCGGCGTTATCAACCTGCGTTGGCGAAACAATGTATATATTCTCAGCCTGCATATTGGATTTAACTTTGGATACCACAGTAGGCAGTTTTGAAAAATCCTTTTTAATGACAGGGATTACTACATCGTATTTCATTTTCCATCTCTCTCTGCTATTGCTTGACGTAAGTACATACATAAATCCAGGGCTTCCTGGTATGCATCCATTAGGGCGTCTCGCCCATTGTGGGATTCCAGGTAGGTGCCGTATTTGGGGCGGTATTCCTCAGCCCTGGCTCGGATGTCGGTCTCAACTAAGTCCACGATGGCGAGCCTGCCTGGTTGCGGTGGTGGCTCATGTAGATGTGCTGGCATTTACTTGCTCCCTTATCAAAAACCATCCGTATATCATCGTGCAGTTCCGGCAGAGACATACTGGGTTCCATCTAGTAGAGGATATATTTTCGTGACCGCATTCTTTACAGGTCCAGTTAATAATTTCTTCTGGCTTTCGCTTCTTTCTGCTTTTTCTTCTAGCCATACTAGATTCCCCTTCACTCCTTCGCCAACGTCTACGCCAGCTTTTCTCGCTAGGTAGAACCCAAGCTCTGCTATTATATTCTTTTCTTGCATCCAGTTATATTCATTTCTGGCAAGGCAATCAAAGACCATGGTGCGGAACCATCTGTTCTTGATATTAATCATTGCCTCCTGCCCTATTCTTTTACAATCCTCAACCGCTATCACTCCGCTATAGAGTGACATATCTAGCGGTATATCCCCGACAGACCATCTATACTCCATTGTTCCGTCTGTCGGTGCCTGTGCATACTGGCTAAACCAATGGCTGCTTAGCTGGTGATCGTTGCATACCGGCGATGCAATCGCGGATATGGCACATAAAAATGCTATCATTTGACATACCTCCTCGTATGTAGTATACTTGTTCTAATGGCCCGAGCAATGCGCTATTGGAGACTAAGGTCCGCTAGAAGGAAAAACTCACCTCGATTATGATTTGCTCGGGCCTTTCTCTATTCAAAGAGACACTTCTTCTTTGACATACCCATTGGCCTGAAACCAAAAGGCTGTCCACATCTATTGAGGGCAAAAGTCAGGTTATCCATTTCCCTTACAAACTTATCCCAATCTTCTTGTGTAATTTCTTTTGTTTCTTCCATAGTCCATAATTCATCTCCGCGTTCATCTCCGCGCTTGAAAGCAAATTGGTATCTATTCATCGAAGATGCATTTCTTTTTGAGCGGTAAGTCAAAAAGGTCCTTCCACCCACTCCATGTATCGTGGGATACCACATAGCTTTCTTCGTATGTAGTGTAGCTATATGTGCTGCCGGTAGTCATTGTATATTCGTGATCGGCCACCCATACCATTTCGCCATAATTATTTATTGTCCACATGTTTCACCTTATCTTGTCTGTGTTGTAAAATCCCTTGCCCCTGTATATAACAGGGGTCAGTGTTATAACTCGGCGCGACTTACCACCACACTCTTTACAATGCGGTGGCAAGTCATCGACATTCATCCTATACTCATAAACATGTGAGCATAGCTTACATTTATAAGTATAGGTTCTCATACTACCAGGGAACGTCTCCCGCATTTGCCCCGTCTTTGCTTTCGTTATCCTGTTTGCTGCCAAGGAACCTGACATCCCTAGCTGTTAGTTGCAGGCTTGCCTGCGGCTCGTCTTCCTTATTGATAAAAGCGTATACTTCAAGTCGCTCGCCTATTACGCCGACTTCGCTGCCAACGCTAACGTATTGCTGGCATATCTCGCCAAGCTTACCCCACGCCTCAACGGTGTACCAGGTTGTCGATTCGTTTCCCTTATAGGAGCGATTTACTGCTACCCGGAATTTGCATACGGATGAACCGCTATCCAAATTTGTCGTCTCTGGTGTATTGCCAACATTACCTACTATTACATGATTTTCTAAGCTACCCATTATTCACCTCTTTAATACTATCTATTGTTGAAATTGTTAAGTCAGTAAATTCAAACATTGCATTATGTATGAACTCAGCAAATCCCTCAGAGTCTTGTACGCCGAAAGTCAATCTGAATATCGGCAATCTCTCCGAGCTTTCTCTCTCGCCATCTTCGTTAACGCCGTATTCGGCTTCGAGATGGTATAACATTACACGCTTACTCATTATCTGCATTATCTGCCCACAACTCCCTATTTCTTTTTAGATACAAATTAAATACTTCTAGCTCCTCGCTATTACTAGCGTAGGCGATAGATTCTCTGCCATCATAATACTGGATCTTTACCTCTATCAAGTCATTCCAATCTGGCACCTGCGATTCAAAATCGCCATGCATGATCGTGGTCTCAAACATCGGCCTAGATTCCATACTTAGTATTCTATGCTTTGGAGCCTTATTCATCATTTGTAGTCCCATTATAGTGGCGTAACCTCATCAACAAGGTATGGCGTCGGGTCGACAACATCGGCAACTGCATATCCAGACAGGCCGTTATCTATCCACTGCAAAGTGAGATGGAGGTGAACTCCGTAGCTATTGCCGGTTGTTCCGGCTATCCCTAGAGGAGTGCCAACATCAACAACTTCGCCTTCGATCACGTTAATTAGTGACATGTGACAATACCATGTTTTGAATCCATTCGGATGAGCAATCCTGACATATCTGCCGTAGCCCGTGCCTGGGTCTACCGTTCTTATCCGTTCAACTGTCCCTCTAGCTGAGGCCAGAAGTGTAACCGGATTATAATTTGCGTCAACCGCCCTTATATCCAGTCCTTCGTGACGGTCGTCTTTGATGCCGTCGCCGTCGTAGTCTCTCGGCTCGTCGAATGGGTGGGTTATTTGCAGGGGGATTCCCTGTACTGGACTGTGAAGTTCTATCGTTGGCGGTGTCGGCGTCGGCGTGTCCTCGAAGGATACGACGGTACCACGGTACTCGTTTGCGAACCAATTCTCAAACTCCTGATGGACGCTTTCGTCAAGCAAGTGTAACACAGCATCCTTGCTTTGCAAAGCACCAAGCCCTGCATCGTCGTATGATGGGCCAACGGTCGTTGGGTTTTTTGCCCACTCCCTAGCAAATATCGCCGTTGCGATAATGGTTGGGGTGCTTGATGGGATAGCGTGATACACCCTGTGGTACTGTTCCCTTGGTTCGCCATAGCATTCATCAACTGGCGGTGGATCTACCGGGGGCACAGGAGTTCCTGGGTGCCATTCTTGTTTGTACATATTTGCGAGCATATTTATTTCTGGCTGTTCGGTCCAATAATGTTTCCACACATTGTCTACCCGACCAACCGTATAATTTGCCCAGCCAACAATCCTGCCCTCTGCATACGCCGGAGTTTGTTTGACATCGGCAATCCATTGTCGCATTGCCTCTACATATAAGTCTCGGTCTCCGCCGAGGCAGTTGTCGCTACGCCATCCATCTACTGCGGACTGGAATGGGCCAGCTTCGGTGAATACCCAATCAACGTCGATGCCCCAATCAAATTCCATTGTGTCCCATAGGCCGGATAGATATACCCAATCAAACTCCCACCTCTCCTTGGGTGTTTCCCACCCCCAAGCTGTATATGGGTGGTAGCCCATAGCGCAATCATAATCACGGGCAATCACTGCGAAATCTCTGTGAATCCAATTGCCGATGGCGGTATTGCACAACACCAGCCTGATGTGGGAACATGCCTGTCCGTAATCAACGCCGTCGTGTATCCAGGTCTTGTAGCGATATTCGTTTTTCCATACCCATGCCAAAGCCCTTGCCCACAATACCCGGTGTTCAACCTCTTGGGCATTTTGCGAATTGGCAAGATATTCATTCCAGTCTTCGATGAAGTCTGTGAACTGTGCATGGTGCATGATAAACGTTCCATCAATGAACGTGTTTAGAAAGTTTCTGGCATTGGTTTTATTCCATTCCCAATCGCTGCCAAACACTTGATTGGGATCGTACCAGTGCCGAAGGCAGGTTTTAATAAGTGGGTTTCTTGCTTTCGCCACGGCGTTCTGCCCTGACTCATCAACAGTCTTTAGCAGTGCCATATCTGGGCCTAGTGATATTGACTCGTCCCAGTTAGGAACTGTTCTTTGTATATGTAACATGTATACCTCTTTATGACATTATGTTAATAAAGTGTCCCTTTAGCAATTGAGGCCCGATACCTTGGTAGGTACCGGGCCTCACACACAAGGGAGGTGAACATGCAAGTCGACTCAAGGGAGGGTTTGAGTCGCCTACAGTATTTTACTACAACTCTACCCCTAAAGTCAAGAGCATTTCGTTAACCTCGTTAAGTAGATTTGTTTCATTACTATGTCTTAGTTCCCACTCTGCTTGTCCAGCGTGGAAAGCAATACCGTACCCGCCGGTTCTATGATGCGACGGACATAGCGGTATGGTTCTATCATGATCCTTCTTCTGCCCTATTCCTCGTCCATCTCTTAGATGGTGGACTTCGGCATCATTAAATGTCATTGTTTCTCGCCTGCATACTATGCAGCCAAGATTAACTAGTGCGTCCATTCGCGCTCTGTGTTTCTTTCTCATTTCGATACAGCATCCATTACACAGGTCTCCGCGTCTACCATTGTTCTCCCAACGCCACCCGTCGGGGATGAAGAGTGGGTTATCAATCATTATTATGCAGCACTGTAGGCACTTGTTGAGACTGGTAATCTCGTCTAGGTTTAGAGCGATGCATACCATTTGGTGCATAACCCTGGACTCTCGCCTGTATATATCGGCGGAGTCTATCCCTTCCTTTTCTAATGCATTTCTAACATAGCTGTCACTACAGCGAAACCTGGCTCTGAGAGAAAGGCGCGTTGCCATTTCGTCATCAAGCCATGCCCTCTTTATATCTATAGATCGCATACTCCACTGGGACAGTCGATTAACAGACTATCCTCCTCTTTTAGATTCTCTAGTACCTGAATTTGCCTACTTCCGTCACGATAGACCGTTATGCCCTTGCAGCCTAACAGCCATGCCGTTTTCATTGCTTCGAGAACATCTTCTGGGGTTACGCCGTTTACCATGTTTATGGTCTTGCTTACCCCGGAATCAACGTTCGATTGCACGGCAGACTGGATATTGAGGTGCTCTGCCCAGGTGGGCATCTTAGCCTTTTCCTCGTTAATGCTAGATCTGAAGAAGTCCTCGTGTCTGCTTGGGTGTTTGAATAAGTATTCCTCGCCTCTCTCGTCTGTTCTTTTGTATATAGGGGAGAAGACAGGTTCTATTCCGTGTGAGCATCCAGCTAGAAAAGCTATGCTCCCTGTGGGCGCTATGGATACGGTTGTTATATTTCTTCGTCCAACTTTGCCTGCGTGTTCTGGATACCCTCTTTCTTCGGCCAGGGATGATGACGTTGCATACGACGCACTCTTTATTGTTTGCATCACAACGTCGGCAAACGACGTACTATCGCCAGTGCCATATGGTATTTTCATCTTTATAAGCGCGTCTGCAAATCCCATGATTCCTATCCCTATTGGGCGATGATCTTCGTACCACTTCTTGAATCGTTCTCCTGGAAAGACATTGGCTAAGCCAATATTGTCTAAGAATATGGTAACGTCTGCAACAATAGTTATGAGCCTATCAAAATTAAATACCCCAGTATCGAAGAAGTAGTCATGCGATATATTAATTGATCCAAGGTTGCAACTTCCGTAGGGCGGAAGCGGCTGTTCTCCACATGGATTCGTCGTATGTATTCTACAACCACATTCTGAATATGGGGTATTGTTATTAATTGTATCAGCGAAGAGCAATCCAGGCTCTCCGTTGCTCCATGCATTATACGCTATTTTCGCCAATTGGCGAGCCTGTTCCGAGAACGTGTCATAAACTGCGTTGTGCATCCATTTGTCTGATGCGAATATACTTTGATTAAAGTTGTAACCGTGTCGGGAGTCTTGTGTTTGCTTCAAGTCTATGAAGGCGTCTAGGTCTGTTCTGAATGTATGATCTCTCTTGTCTTCGTCTTGCCACAGGTTGTCCGTAGAAAGGGAATACATGAGAGCCATTTTTCTGAAGTTGCCCTGAGTAATCATATCGAGGTAGTCCGACACTCGAAGCGCCCACTTGTTTGGGCCATACGCAGATCCGTGTACGCTGCCAGCAACTTCCCACTCTTCTGGTCTAACAAACGTTCCAGAGAAGCCGCAACCGCCACCTCGCTTGCCGACCCTGGCTATCTCGCCAAGGGTATCGGAGTGATCTTCTATCGTGTCAAACTCGGGGCCGACTACAAAGCAAGCCATTAATCCGCCCTGCTTTGTACCGGCACCGGCAAGACACGGTGAATTGGGGAGCCATATCATATCGTGTATTTGATTATACACATCAAGCTTGTATTCGTTTGGTTCGTCTTTGCAAATGCTGTTCACTACTCTTTGTACTAGCCCCGCCCATGTCTCACCTCTTTGTAAGTATCGCTGCTCAAGCAGGCGTTGCGCCTCTGGAGAAATCATATTATGTCCTTAGCCAATTACGCTTTTTGTGATCCATCGTACACCGTATATCTCTGAATCCTCTGGTTTATAAATACACTCTATCATTGGCATACCAAGCTCGTCACTACCCACAAAAGAAGATGATTTATTCCCTCCGCTTTTTATCATGGAGTGATAGTCCCTTTCACTTGGGTCTAAAAGTCTTCTTGCAAAGGTATATTTATCTACAGTATATATAGTCATATAAAGAAATGGCGGGGTCGCTTTCACGACCCCGCTCTTTTATGGGGCTACCCGAACGATAGAATAGGGCGTCAGACTTGTCTCTTATTGAAGTTGTTTCCTCTTGCCCTAACACTTTTTATTATACCACATTTTCATTTTCCTGCATGGTTTTCCTTAGATCTAATACGATGTTAATTAATACTTTTCTTTAAGCAAATAGATGTTATACTAATAGGATGGCTAATAGATTCCCTACAAAGGCACCAAAACGCACGAAATCACAGATAGCTTCGGATAGGGCACGTACTACGGACCTATTACTAATGGGGTACACCGAGGTACAGATTAAGAAAGTCATCAATGATGAGGGTGGATTGGATCTTTCTCTAAGCACTATTCATAACGACATTGTGGCTATCAGGAAAGATTGGCGCACTAAGACCATGGATAACTACGAGGAACTCATGAACAGAGAGTTGTTTCGTACAGATGCCACCGAGAAGGAGGCATGGCGTGCCTGGAGAGCCAGTTGCGGGGACAATGAAAGAGAAATTGTAGAGCAAATCCAACGAGAGATTGAAGACTCCGGTGGTTCTGAATTAGTTATAAGTAAAGTAACCAGCATAATCGACAAGAGCAAAGGCGTTGGAGATCCTCGCTTCTTTGATAAGATAATTGCGCTACAGAAAGAACGCAGGAAGTTACTGGGATTATACGCACCCACAAAACTCGGCATCGACATAAACAAAAAGTCGGAGCTAGTAATCAAGGGGTATGCCATTAAGGAAGTATCCCCTGATGTATGGCCCGATATTGTGGAAGGCGAGGTAGTTGAACAAATACTTATAGAGGAAAAAAGTGAAGTCTAGTCACACCTACGACAGAAGTAAAATTATGTATAGGCCAAGTGTTACATCTGAAAGGAGTAGCACATATTCATACATAAAGACATTTAAGCCACTTCTGTGGCAGGTGGAGCCTTGGGCTGATACATCAGAGATCATGCTGCTTTCTGGCTCCGCAGGGGGTGGGAAGAGCGTATTGGCCGGAGAGAAAATTCACGGGTTCTGTTTGAAGTATCCAGGAGCCACTGCTGTCGTAATGAGAAAGACTAAAGATAGCATGAAGAACTCCACTGTTCTTCAGTTGGAGAAGAGTATAATAGGCTCTGACCCCAGGGTAATTCACATTCGTAACAGGGATAGATTCGAGTATTCAAATGGCTCTATCTTGGCCTACGTTGGAATGAGTGATCCCAAGGCAAGGGAGCGTATTAGGTCGTATGGTATTTCAGGCGGTATGGATATAGTCTGGATGGAGGAGGCAACCGAGTTTGAGGAAGAGGACTTCAATGAAGTCATAGCTAGAATGCGTGGTACGGCTGCTCCATGGAGACAGTTGATCATGACGACTAACCCAGATGGCCCAGCGCATTGGATTCATATTAGAATTATAATAGGCGGGGAAGACGATCCCGATATAGCGGTATATTATAGTGGCGCTACAGATAATCCTCATTTGCCAGAGTCGTACAGGAGAAACCTGAATAGGCTAACTGGCGTTCAGTACCAGCGCCTTGTATTGGGGAAATGGGTTCTTGGCTCTGGGGTTATATTTGATACATGGGTAGATCAATACAACGCAAGTTCAGGGAAGAGCAGAGGCGGTAATGTAACCGACGAAGCAGACTATGTTCCAGATGGAGGCAATATAGTTTGGGCAATTGATGATGGATACTCCGGCAAGCGAGATAAGAAGACTCGTATGTTTACGGGAAAAAGCCATCCAAGAGCTATACTGGTAACACAGATAAAGAACGGTATCATATCCGTTATAGACGAGAGCTTCGAGATAGAAACGCTAGCAGAAGATCATCTCAGAGAGATGCTAAGAAGGACAAGGGCCAAAGGGATACCAGACCCTAATCACGTTATTCGTGATAGGGCTGCCGCCTCTATTAACGGTGCCGCAAAGGCCGTTGGCTTGAGAAATATAAAGTATAACAGGATGGACGTTGACGAAAGCATAAAAGAAATGAGGGCGTGGATTGCCCCAGATCACAATGAAGTTCGTCGTATGATCGTACACCCAAGATGCAGGTATCTCAGATACGAGATGGCACAGTATAGCATGAATAAAGAAGGACGAATAATCAAGGAGCATGATAACGGCGTTGACGCATTAAGGTATTTATGCTGGGATGAAGCATATGGCATAAGCCCAACGGTTGACATCGTATCGTGGTCTCAGGTAGCAGGAAGAAAATAATATGCCAAATTCAAGGATAATTAGCATAGTAGAGAATCAAGTTGAACAGGCGACTGGATTCGAGAGACCGTCAACAGATAGTGTCGGTGCAAGTTTTGATTTGCTTGTTGGGCTTTCTCGCGCTGGCTCTCAGCTATCTCCATGGTGGAGCAGGGCTAGAGACAAGGAGTTAGGCGAGTTCTGGAAGGAAGTTAATCATTTATCTCTAGCGGTATATAACGCCCAGTCTAAGCTGGTTAGCATACCATTTCAGATTGTAGCAAAAGATCCAATGAATGATATTCATGTCAAACAGGCCAACGATCTTAAATTCTTGCTGGAATCGGGGACGCAGTTTGGAGAGACATGGGGAGTAGCATACGGTAGATTCGTAGAAGATTTACTCACTCAGGATAACGGCGGGTTTATGGAGATAATCGGTGGTGGAGATCCAATGGGGCCGATACAGGGTATGCCCACATCGGTACGCCACCTTGATGCACAGAGGTGCACCAGAAGGGCAGACCCGATATATCCGGTTATGTTTCTGGCAGAGGACAGTAAGCGATACTTGCTGCATTGGACTAGGGTTGTCTATATGTCACAGATGACATCCGCCAGAAGAGACATGAACGGCGTTGGTGTTTGTGCGGTATCTCGCTCCGCAGATGTTGCCCAGAACCTACTGGATATAATCCATTACAAGCAAGAGAGGCTGGGTAGTAGGCCAGCTAATACGATGCTAGTAGGCAAGGGTGTTACCGGCGAGCAACTCATGGAAGCCTTCTCGCTTGTCGAGCAGGAGAGCAATAACGCTGGACAGTCCAGGTACTCAAAGATGGTTGCCATCGGTTCAGAGAACCCAGACATAGGCGTTGAAAGGGTTGACCTAAATCACATGGACCCGTTTGACGAGGAAACGTCATTAACGCTTGGCATGTTTGCTATTGCAGCCGCATTCGGCATGGACGCCGGAGAGTTATGGCCGGACAGTAGCGGGGGCAGTAAGGGCGACACCGCTCTAAAACGCACTCGCTCTAGGGGAAAGTTCCCCGCTCAAACCACCGCAGCCGTTGCCGCCCAATTCAACTACAAGGTTATTCCCCCGCACCTTCAGATGAGATTTGACTTTAAGGACGATGAGGAAGATCAGCAGAGGGCGATGATTAGGGACATTAGAGGCCGCAACAGGCAGAGAGAGATTTCGTCTGGAACGGTTAATGTAACCACCGCTCGGCAGGTTATGCACGATGACGGAGACCTGGATAGGGTTTTATTGGAGCAGATGGAGCTAGCTGATGGACGCCTAGCAAATGGCAATCCGGTAGGCATACTATTCCACGATCCAGATCCAGTATATAAGAGGCATTTATCATTCTCGTTTGATGTATTAGTTACTAACGACAATGATCCAGACATGGCCCTTACTGCAATCCAGAAGAATAAGTCAGCCACGCTAAGCGAATGGGCCAGCACTACATCTGGCGCTAAGCGCGATAAGCTCAATACTGCATATGGCGCACTAGATTGGATTGAGGGCAAGTATGAGAAATTGAACCTCATGGCTAACGAGCCAGAGGAGATAACCAGTACGGATATTGCGGCCAGGGCACCAAAGAAACCGAGGACGACACCCATATCAACACAGCAGGCTAGAGCCGTTAGAACGGGCGGGAGTTCTGGCAGAGGTCCAAGAGACGGCAGAGACGATGGCTAAAACAATTGTAACCCTTAAGCCCATACTGCCAGAGAATGCTCACTTTGAGGTGTTTCAGACCGCCATAGTGAAAACCCTTGACGAAGAGATGGGAGAGGTTATAAAGCTATTTAATAGGTTTACTAACAGTTGGACTCACAAGCCAAAGTGGAGAAAGGAAATAAAGAATAGAAAAGGCGGATTTGTTGGTAGAATATCCACAAGAAGCAAGCCGTTTGTTTACGTAGAGGGCGGAACCAGAATCAGGAAAGTAACAATGACTGGTGGCTTTGTTCCTAAGACAACGCCAAGATCCCTGCGTAGTGGCCCAGGCCAAGCTGGAAAGAAAGTATTTACTAGAAGGCCCAAGCCCGGTATCAAGGCCAGGGAATCGAGATTCGTTATTGAGAATCTGAGAAAGATCCCAGCCGCAAAGAATTTGTTCATCAGGATTTCGTTCGCCTCTAAGCATCTATTCCATGGCGGCGGCAGAAATCAAAGATAGGAGAGTATTATGGACATTCCAACGGAATGGCGGAGTGTGGTACTGAGACTTATGTCTGAGGTACAAGAAACATTGTCGAACAATAAGAGCGATGGTATAGCGATTGTTACTATTCATATTATCGCCGACTCGGACAATCGCCCACTGTTTTGGGTGTTGCCAGAAGGCAAAAGAGTTGAGCCATCAAAGAACGCCAAAGAGGCATTAATGGCAGTTCTAACACAGAGTTGACATATAATTGCGAGCGGTATAGAATATACTAGCGAAGGTTGCGCTCTCGAACGATGGGTGTATGTATGGACATATATGTTTATATAACACCCCCCGTTCATTTTACGTGCATAGAAGGTAAAAATGGATAATGAAACACTAGAGAAGTTTATTAGCTCGATGGGGCCGACAAGCTTTGCCGAGTTAGATAATATTATCGCGGCCAACGAAAAGGTTGCAGAGATGCGCCAGTTGACCACGGCATATCATTTCTTGGTTGACAACGTTCTTGCAAGCGAGGACATAGAGGATAAGGGCGCTGCTGTCAAGGTGCTATCAAAAGAATTCTCTGCACGTCTTGCTGCCGCAACCAAGAAGAAAGGAATCCTCGATTCCGTTGTAGATCATGTAAAAGAAAAACTAGATAAATCAGACCCGGCGAGAGATAACAAGATGACTCTCGTTAAAAACGCCTCTGGCGAGTGGGTTTGGTGGGCAAGATACAGCAACAAGTTTCGGGATAATGATAATCCCCCGGAGATCATTGCTGAGAGATCCCATTTGGGATTTGTTGAAAAAGTCAATTCCGGCCTAGCTCCATTCCCAGAACTGTGGCTCTGGCATATGTCAGGCACGACATGGGGCAAGGCTTCATGGGTTGGATACGATACTAACGGCTTTGCCCTAGCTGCCGGTATCGTATATCCCGAGCACTACGGCCTAGCCGAAGAGTTGCACGGGAGAGAGGACATTCTATTATCACATGGAATGCCCACAGAAACTATTAGCAGGGACGAAGAAGATTCCTCCATAATCGTGAACCACGAAACACGGGAGATCAGCGTTTTGCCATTTTGGGCTGCGGCAAACAAACTTACAGGCTTCGTCGTACTTAAGGAGAACACCGATATGAGTGAAATGAAAGACAAGGGCTTAGCGCCCGAAGATCGGACTAAGCTCATGGACGATTTGGGACTTTCCTCAGACGTCATTGATCAGTTTGATGCAGGCAGTAACAAAGATGCATCAACAGCTAGCGCTGTCGGACTCGAATTCAAAGAAAAAGAAGAAGAAGAAATAGTAGAGGAAGACGAACTAGTGGAAGATCAAGACGCCGAAGCAGAGGCCGAAGACGCCGAAGCTGAGGACGAAATCGTGGAAGACGGTGATGTTCAGGAAGAGCCAACCAGTGTTGTGGATGTTGTGTTGAATGAGGAATTAAAATCCTCGATTGACACACTTATCGACATTGTTGGTGCCTTGAACAAAACAGTCGACGAGCGATTCAACGGTGTCAAATCAGAAATTGATGCTTTGAAAGAAAAACAAACCGAGGTTGCCATAGAAATGACAAACACTCCTATGGCCTCGCGGCTTGGATTTCTGTCTGAGTCCGTAATTGGCAAGGAAGAGACCAGAATATCAGACGGTCGAACCAAAGACGCCAAAGACGGTCCCAACGAAACTGACCCCAACCAGGATGATGGAGAGTTATTCTTCCAGACGAAAGGTTGGACTTCCTAATTGGAGGATGAAAACTATGGAACTAAATGATAAGCTAGCCGCGATTCTGGAGCAAAATGCCGCAATCTTGGAGAAACTAGCTAACAAAGAAATGGAAACCAAGGCTCCCGCCGCAGGTGCAACGGCCACTGAGTTGCATGGGGTAGGATCGCTTTGGGGACGCTCATCTGTAGAGCGAGATGTTATCACGGCTCATATGAATCCCGAGCCTGGTATCGCTTCAGTTATTCCATTGCTGCCGTCAGTTATTGAAGATCCGCGCTTTGGTGCGCTGACCGGATATACGGCAACAAGCGGAAGCGAAGCTGCAACTCCTTGTGATGATGCTCCGCAGGCTTTTGTTAAAGCCGCAAATCTAACAGCCCAGTTTGGTCGTCTTCAGCGAGACACCCAAACAATTGATTGGGACAAAGTTGCGTTACGAAGGAACCGTGGTGACTTCACCGACCTAGTGTTGCGTGGACAGGTTTTGGGAATGACAGACTTATCGCCCATCAATGCGACTGGGAATGATATTCTTAATGTTGTAACCAAATCAGAAATGGTCATTGCCGCAGTTAGTATGGAACGCACGTTAGTGGGCCATCAATGGCAAGGCAACGTCGCCAATAACAACGCTGGTGGCGGGTACGCGGAATTCCCCGGACTCGACAGGCAGATTGTTACTGGGCACGTAGATGCTGATACCAATACGGCTGCGCCGTCACTTGATTCAGACATCAAAAACTTTGGCTACGACCAAGTTGGCGGAACCGGACGAGACATTGTTGAGTATCTCTCAATGCTTGAGTTCTATCTCCGTTACAACGCTACCCACATGGGTTTAGATCCAGTAAGCTGGGCTATCGTAATGCGACCGGAATTATGGTTTGAGTTAAGCGCCGTATGGCCTTGTCGATACCTATCCAATCGCTGTGCGACTAGCACGGGAACGAACCCCATTGTTATCAACGATAATGTTAATGTTTCGGCACGCGATGACATGCGTAACGGAAAATTCATTGACGTTAACGGCAATCGCTACCCAGTGATTACCGACGTTGGTATCTTTGAGCACACCAATATCAACAACGCCAATGTGGCCGCTGGCCAGTATGCCAGTTCGGTTTACATGGTTCCGTTGACGATTACTGGGAACTTCCCGGTAACGTATCGCGAGCATCTGGACTATCGTGCCGGTGCAACCGATGCTGGTTTGCTACGCGGTAACGAAACTTTCTGGACTGATGATGGTGTTTACTCATGGGCATACGAAGAGACTAAATGGTGCTACAAGTTGTCTGTGAAAACTCAGCAACGGATCATCCTGCGTACCCCGCAGTTGGCCGGTAAAATTGACGCGGTTCTTTACGAGCCTCTGCAACATATCCGCTCATTCGATCCTGATAGCCCATACCACTTCGACGGTGGCGTGAGCACAGTAGCTGACGAATCTTCATTCGCGGTTTGGAAGTAATTCCAACTTAATATAAATACAAAAGGGGCAGAGTAATATCTGCCCCTTTTTTGTTCCACGTATCTCGTTTTTATTCTCATACTTGCTTGTAATACAACAATACGCAATCGTTGAGCTAAGTAACTTGAATGATTTGAATGAGGTGCGACAGAATCTCTTTCTATTCTGCCACCAAGAGTTACTCTCCTTTGTGTTTGCTATGTGGATGTTAGTAGAACGATACGTGGGATGGAGGCGGAGGGGAGTCGAACCCCTCGTTAGAGCGAGTAGCTCACTGGCCCATCGCCCCCTTAATGTCAGGCTCATAGAAGTCCGGCCCTTTCAAAACCTTGCCGTCCTCCCTGTATATTGGTTTGCCATCCCGGCCCAGCTTACTCATGTTAGAGCGCTGTACCTCGTTGAATATCCTGTCGAATGGTACACCGTATGTTATGGCGGCACCAATGGCGACGTATACCAAGTCAGCAAGTGCGTCTGCTACCTCCACTAGGTCGTCGTCGATTTCTGCCTGGAGATACTCGGCCACCTCCTCAAGGATAAGGGCACGCCTCATTCCCCTAGCTATATCATCTGGAAACCCAGGCTCTTCGCCAATTGGCAAACCATAAATCTTATGAAACTCTAATACCATGTCTTCGTACGTCATATTATATACGCTCTATGTCTTCTATGCCGCCGTCTTCTTTGCAATACACGGCTACAATTTTCATTCGACCCAGCGATTTTGTAATCGTGGTATCGACGCACTCGAATCCGAGACTGTCGAATTTCTTATTGCCCTTTCTAAACTGTGGGAAACCCCAATATGTTTTTGCCGTTGTGATTTTCATGTTATTCTCCTTGTGTGTTTTAATGATACCATGTATATAATATATATATATTATATATACATATAAATCCATGTTATGCATATGTAATAAATTACATATACATAACATGGATACGAATAGAACGGAATTTCTTGACTCTCTCTTGCGTTTAGTATATACTTGTGACAAGAGAAAGTCAATACAAAATTATTAAGTGAGGAAACATGGGAAGTGTAGAACAATTAAGGAAATTCTATTTAGGAAAGTTGGTTGTAATAACTGGTGGGGCAGGATTCGTCGGTAGTCATTTAGCCGCTCTGTTGGAGAGAGTGGGTGCCGATGTTGTCGTGCTTGATAATCTTTCAAGGGGAGTTAATCATTCGCCAAGCAGCCAGGTGTATGCGGCAAACGTAGACAATTACGAGTCAAGCCTTTTCTGGTTCAAGGATGCATTTGCTGTATTTAATTTAGCGGCCTCTGTTGCTGGCGTTCTTCACAATATCGATCACAACCTCGATATGTTTAATGAAAATATTATGTTGCAGACTATTCCGGTTGCGGCAGCCGATGCTGCTGATGTGCCACATTTCTTGCAGACAAGTACAGTGTGTATTTACTCCCCCGAATGTAATGCGCCGTCTCAGGAGCGCTTTAATATGCGGGGTGTTCCGCATCAGGCCAATGGAGGCTATGCAGAATCAAAGAGAGATGGCGAGCGTGCGGTGCAGTGGTCTGGTTTAGACCACGCTGTAATTGTTAGGCCGTCGAATATCTTTGGGCCGAAAGACCACTTTGATGAAAAGGCTCATGTTATTCCGGCGCTTGTCCGCAGAGCCATCGAGGAAGAGGGCAGTGAGTTGCATTTGTACGGGCCTCCTGGAGCCACTAGAGAGTTTGTATATGTGGAAGATGTTGCGTGGGGGATGATGTACGCTCTTGCTTTTGGAGAGAACAAAGAAGCCTACAATATAGGGTGTAATGACCCCAAATTATTTGAGGAAGGCGAGGCGCTAAACAATGTCATAACCATGGAGAATCTGGCAGAGAAGATACTGCGGCTTACGGATAACTGGCACAAGACTATTACTTCCGACCCCGGTGTTGGCGGAGGTGATTCTGTCCGGTGGGCTGATGCAACTAAGCTGCGTGCCCTTGGCTGGGAACACAACGTTGACCTAGAGTGGGGGTTATACGAAACTATAGAATGGTACATAGATAATCATATTAGAGAGGAAAATGAGCGAATATAGAATACTGGTTACAACCAGTGATAAGTATATAAAGGCCGTATTGCCATTTGCATGGCTATTAAAGAAGTATTGGCCGAATCATCCAGACGTTGTAGTCGGCGGATTCGCCGAACCAGACTTCGATATGCCCGAGGGATTTTCATTCCTAAGTATCGGAAAGATGGAAGACTACCCCATAGAGCGTTGGTCTGATGCTATAAGGAAGTTCTTTGAGTTAGTTGATGATGAAGTATTTATATTCATGCTGGAAGACATGTGGGTTATTAGCCAGGTTAAGGACAACATTGTTAAGATGGCGTATGACTACATGGTTCAGTTTGAATACGTTGCCAGGTTTGATTTAACTGGCGATAGGCTACACGCTGGCGGTGCTCGATTCTATGGCAAGCTGGATGGCGTTGATTTAGTTTGGTCAGACCCAGAGGGGCAATATCATCTAAGCACAATGCCAGCGTTCTGGCGCAAGAAGCACTTGCTCAGTGTCTTGATACCAAACGAGACACCTTGGCAACTTGAATTAGATGGTACTCCTAGACTAGGAGCTATGAAGGATCATGTCATTGTCGTTGGCACAAATGCATGGCCCATAAAAAACACTCTCGCATTTAGAAGTGGAAACACTATGAATTTATTGATTGATGAAATAGAGCCAGAGGATTTTCAAGAGATGTTATCCCTCGGTCTATTAGATGAGTGGATGCCGGAGTAAAATATGGAAGCATGGATTTTAGCTGGAGTAATCGTAGGAATAATTATTGGAGCTATCTCTGGGTCGGCTGTGACATTTGCCTATATTACATATAGGTCGTACAGAAACTTTGTCGACCTACAGAACGAGTTAGCAAAAAGCACAGTGGGACCAGATTACAGTGGAGGAATGTCTGCATGAGGCACATTGGAGTAGGAACATTTGAGACTACGGACAGGATGAGGGAACTGGTTAACGAGGTTCTTGATTCTGGGCGATTGTCTTATGGCCCGATGTCTCGCAAGTTCGAGCAAAAATTTGCTAGGATAAGAGGGGTAAGGTACGCTATACTGAGTAACAGCGGGACATCCGCATTGCATGTTGCGCTACAAACGCTCAAGGAAATACACGGATGGGATGACGGCGATGAAGTTATTGTTCCCGCATCTACATTTGTGGCTACGGCCAACATAGTTATTCACAATAACATGGTGCCGGTATTTGTAGATGTAGATCCTGTTACATACAATATATCTCCAGATAAAATAGAGGGAGCAATTACCAACAAGACAAGGGTAATAATTCCCGTTCATCTATATGGGCTACCGGCAGATATGCTTGAGATAAGCAAGATAGCTAGAACATATGGATTAAAAATCATAGAGGATTCATGCGAGACCATGTTCGCAACGCATCATGGTGACATGGTTGGGACGCTAGGAGATATAGCGTGTTTCTCTACCTATGTCGCTCACCTTATAACTACAGGAGTGGGCGGGTTATCGGTAACTAACAATCAAGAATACGCAGCTAAGATGCGCTCCTTGGTCAATCACGGCAGAGACGGTATATACATTTCCATTGATGACGACGATGATGTTACTCCAGAAAAGAAGAAAGAGATTATATCTAAGAGATTCCGATTTGAATCTGTGGGTCATTCGTTTAGAGTAACAGAACTAGAATCCGCATTGGGAGTAGCCCAACTGGAAACATGGCAGGAAATGATCCTCGCCAGAATTGCTAACGCATTCTCCCTTAATAGGTTTCTTGGAGACTTGGTTGACAAAATCCAGTTACCAGAAAGATCTGGCGAGACTGAACATGATTTCATGATGTATCCCATTGTTTTATACTACGAAGACAAGTGGGGATTATGTAACTACCTAGAGAAAAACGGGGTAGAAACTAGGGAGATGATGCCGCTTACAAATCAGCCAGTATATGAATACATGGCTGATGTGTTCTTGAAGAACGACTTCCCCGTTGCTGAATGGATAAACCATTCAGGCTTTTATATTGGGTGCCATCAAGGATTAAACACATCCGACATGGAGTATATATCTGATGTTATACATGGTTATTTCGGTGACAGGTAATGGAGTTTGCGCTTGGAGTATTTATTATAGGAGCAATATGGATTGGCGTTTCATTAACGATTGCAATCCTATTAATTATAGGCTTTTGCAAATTATATCATAGAGTTTTGAATGGAAAAATATAATTTGATTCTTGCAGACCCCCCATGGCAGTACCAGAACTACGCTGCCAAGCCCGGAGAAACACACAGTAGGGCGAGAGGTGCGCAGAAGCATTACCCGACTATGACATTAGAAGATATAGCAGAGTTACCCATTCGCCAATTGGCGAGTGAGAACTGTGTACTATTTATGTGGGCTGTGTGGCCATTGTTACCAGACGCCTTCTCACTAATTGAATCCTGGGGATTTACTTACAAGACCCTGGGGTTCGAGTGGGCCAAGTGGAATAAGGGCGGTATAGGATTGTTTATTGGAATGGGAAACTATAGCAGAAGCAATACAGAACCATGCCTACTTGCCTTTAATGGAGATCCTGTTCCCGTAAGCGATCATTCCGTTTCGTCATTAACGTTCTCCCCCGTTGAGGAGCACAGTAAAAAGCCACAGGTTGTATACGATAAGATAGAGAGGTTGTATCCGCATGGAAAAAGAATCGAACTCTTTGCTAGGAGCAAACGTGATGGATGGGATTCTTGGGGGAACGAGGTCGAAAATGACATTATTATCTGATAATGGTGTATCTAAGGTATGGGCAGAGGGAGGCTGGATATACAAGCGTCAGCCAAAGTTTATGACCGATAACGAAATTTGGTGTCTCGAACATATGTATGATACTGGATATGTACCATACGGCGAACAGTTGGAGATAGAACTTATAAGGACAAGAAGGGTTAGAACAGAGAAGTTAACAGACCCGCAGATATTTTTGTTTCATACAGACCTTTTATTAATAGCTATGTATGAGGCGGGAATACGGCACGGGGACTTAACCATATATCATGTACTGCCCGTTAATAACAGACCTAGGATTATAGACTGGGGAGAATCGAGAGCTTTCTGCGATCCTCGACCAGACAAGCGCCCAGAAGGAGATCAATTTTGGCTGAGCAAAACGATGCAGGAGATAGTGGCGAAGAACGAGTGGTAGCTCCATTGAAAGAGGGGTTCACCTACGAAGATGAACATGGCTCCATAACTATACACAAGAGAGATATGAAGAAGCTTGATATAAAGAATGGAGATGTCATGGTCGTCAAGAGATTTAAGGGATTAACCGCACAGGCTATAGAGTGGCTCGCCGACGAGTTAGACAAGAAGGGATTTGGCGAGTGTATTGTATGTGTCGTAGATAAAATGAGTGACATAAAAGCTTTAGACGAAGCAACAATGAATAACTATGGATGGTTTAGATATGGCAGCGGAAAATAAACGAGCGGAGGAGATGTGGAGTTACATTGACTCCAGCATTGACTTCAGGGATAAAAGAGTTCTAGACCTTGGGTGTGGGCCAGGAGACTTTCTCACTAGGTCTCTATTGTCGGGCGCGTCGTTTGTTATGGGGGTGGAGACAGATTATGTAATAGCATCTTGGGCTGACGCCAGGATGCTATCGGATGGCTGGGCCTTGGATAGGTATGCCATTAGCGTTAATGATATTGATAGTATTGTATTGGAGGACGATAAAGATTATAAGGGGTTTGATATTATCATATGCTTTAGTGTCTTGCCGTACCTGGATGGACCGGGCAATGCGATGCTTTGGGTTAAAGACAATTGCGACGTTGCGGTAATAGAATGTCAGTATCACGGAGATGGCCCAGGTCCAGAGTACATCAAGAACGACGACGATATGAGTAGTCGCCTTAAGGGGCTAGGTTGGGGGAAGGTAGATAAGATTGGATGGACGGATGTTAGAATACGTCCCGCGAAAAGGTCAATATGGAAATGTTATGAATGATACATCACGTGATATATTAAAGTACATTGTAGACTACGAAAAAGAAAATGGGTACACTCCCGTAATCAGAGAGATTAGAGACGGTTGCGATATTTCGTCAACAAGTGTGGTTGCCTATCACTTGGTAAAGCTTGAAGAGAGCGGCGCAATAACAAAGGGAGAAAACAAAGCAAGGACTATAAAGATAAATGATCAAAGTATTATCGACCCCACTACTTAGTAGTTGGACTGGTCACGAATCAGGGATAAGGCGTGTAGTTGAAGCGTATTCAAAATACCTGCCGATGTTTGATGTTGAGCTTGTCGGCCCGTATGACGAGTTCGATGTCATGGCCGTACATGCGGGAACATCAGAGGGTGCCCATGTTGCTCATTGCCATGGCTTGTACTGGACGGCAGATTACAATTCTCCCAATTGGGAGTGGCGTGGTAACGAGCATGTAATCAACTCTATCAAGAGAGCGAAAATCGTTACGGTTCCATCGAAGTGGGTTGCTGAGACATTCGAGAGAGACATGAGATTTTCTCCAGATGTAATAGGGCATGGCATAGACTGGGATGATTGGCAGCACGACAAGAAGCCACAGGGGTTTGTTCTGTGGAACAAGAACCGTGGTGGCGAAGATGTGTGCGATCCATATCCAGTGACTAGGCTGGCCAGGACATATAAGAACACCAGATTTCTAACCACGTTCTCCAGGGGAGAGATTAGCAGCAATATCAAGGTCGTCGGTGTAATTCCTCACGACCAAATGAAAGAGGCCGTGCAGCAATGTAGCGTTTATCTCGCTACAACAAAGGAAACGTTTGGCATAGGTATATTAGAGGCCATGGCTTCTGGTCGTCCCGTGCTTGGCTTTGCTCATGGGGGAATCATGGAGATGATAGAGCACGGCGTTAGTGGCTATCTGGCAGAGCCGGGCAATTACGGAGATCTTGAGGAGGGTCTTAATTATTGCATGACACATGGCGCTGTTCTCGGCGCTAATGGTAGAGAGGCGGCTAAGAGTTTCACCTGGAAGAATATGGTGGAAAAGGTTGCTGATGTATATCGTAGGGCTACCATAGTAGAGCCTGCTGTAGTTGATGTAGTCATTCCTGTATACAATAAGAAAAAGGAGCAGTTGCTAGGTGCTGTATCTAGCGTGGCAGACCAGGAAGAGTATGTTGGCCGGATTATAGTTGTTGATGACGGCTCTAACGAGGAGCATACAGAGGACTACGAAGATGTAGTAGCTCAGTTCCCCAACGCCGAGTATCACCGCAAGGATAACGGTGGCGTTGCCACGGCCAGAAACTATGGCGTTTCTATGAGCGATTCCAAGTATGTTACGTGTCTTGATTCTGATGACGCGCTTCATCCCAAGTTCCTAACTGCTTGTGTGCCTCCGCTAGAGGAGGACAGGTCGTTGGGCATAACGTATACCGGACTGTATTATACGAAACCCAATGGCGAGTCCGGGTTAAGCCCGTGGCCTGGGGATTATGACTTTGATGACTTCCTTAAGAGAAAGAACCAGATTCCCACGGCCTGTGTATTCAGGAAGAAACTATGGGAGAGACTTGGTGGATACAAGAAAAGGTATGCGCCGAATGGTGCTGGTTCCGAGGACGCCGAGTTCTGGCTTAGGGCTGGAGCATACGGCTGGAACGCCAAGAAGGTAACCGATGCTGGCCTGTTCTTGTACTCGTGGATGGATGGACTGGTTAGCGGGAACCCGGATTATAAGGAGGTCGATTGGCTTGCGTGGCATCCATGGGTTAGGGATGGTAACCACCCGTTTGCATCAATGGCTAATGCCCCCAAGAGATCTCACGCCGTTAGACAATACGACCAACCTGTTATATCTGTTGTTATACCCGTTGGGCCGGGGCACGAGGAAGATCTGGAGAATGCCCTCGACAGCCTAGAGGCACAAACGGCGCGGAGATGGGAAGCCGTTGTTGTTGACGATAGCGGTAACGACATTGAGGGTACATATAAGAAAGCTTACCCATATGTTAAGTGGCACAAGACTCCGAGTGCCGAGAGCGGTGCTGGAGTTGCCAGGAATATTGGCGTTGATAATTCCAGGGGTGGGTTGGTAATATATCTCGATGCTGATGACTTCCTGTTTCCAGATGCCCTAAAGACTATGTATGGGGCATGGGAAAGAACGGGCGATGCCGTGTATACTGGCTATCTAGGCAGGGCGCTTATAAAAGATGAATCCGAGCTATCTAGGCAGGTTAGAGATAATATAATTCACCGAGAGGGTGAAGAAAAGGTTATCAAGTACCCTACACGAGACTTCGATTGCCCTAGAGCGCTTAAAGCGCCAGAGAATCCACCGTATATATGGAATACCGTCACTACATTGTTCCCTAGAGCGTGGCATTATGAGATTGGCGGGTTCGATGAGAATATGCCTTCTTGGGAAGATGTGCTATACTGGTATAAGATGGCATGGATCGGAAAGTGCTTCTACAGGGTAGAAGAACCACTGATGATGTATAAATTCTATTCTGGATCTAGAAGAGACAAGGGAATAGAGAACGCCGAAGAACTTATTGGATACATTGAAGGAAGAAAGTCCGAGTATTTAGAGAGGATAGAGCTTATGGGTTGTAAATGCGGAGGGAAATCTCCCCAACCACATGTTCTGCCGGTTGCCCCGGCAGCAGAAGGAGTAGCGATTGAAATGGAAAACGATAATGATTATGTGTTGGTTCAGTATATAAGCCCGAACAAAGGACAGCATAGCGTAGTAGGCGCTGCGTCTAAAAAGTTTTACGGGTATAGGGCTGGTGGTGACACCTTCCTTTACAGGCATGATGACTTGGCTTTGCAGCCACATCTGTTTGTCAAGGTTGATAACATGTCCCACGTTGAGCGCAAGCCAGATGCTCCCGTGGTTGAGATTCTGGTTGCCCCTACTCCAGCAGAGGGAGTTGATGTTGAGGACTTGCCAGAAGAGCTTGTTGAAGAAGAGCTTGCCGAAGAGGTATTCGACCTGCAATCCCTGCCTGCTGTAACGGAGAGGATTGCCGTTCGCATGGGTCAGTCAGGTCTTGATTCGCCCGAGCAAATTCTTAGGCATGGCGTTGACAGCCTGGTTGCAGTTAAGGGTCTTGGGAATGCGAAGGCTCAAATGATCTACAGCTATGTGGAAGACAATTATGGGACTGATTGATCTTGTCGTGGTTTTTCTTGCCGCGTACAGGCTATCCGATATGATTGCCGACCCCGAGCAAGAGGGGCCATATGGAATTCTTATCGGATTGAGATCGTGGGCAGGAATATATTATGACGAATACAGCAGCGTACAGGGACGAAATAGTTTTGCTAGGGGTTTACTTTGTCAGTATTGTAACAGCGTATGGATTGGCTTTTTATTTAGCCTTGTCATTGTCGCGCTTGTACTGCTTAGCATACCAATATGGCTTGTGTTTCTACCGCTAGGAATTAGTGGTTTTGTAGTAATGGCAAAAGAGTATAGGAGATAGGAATGGAAATCAATTTAACACCAGATCAACTTGCAACATTGTCTCTTGTTGCGTACTTGGTTGGGGCTGCCACCCGTGTGTTATGGCCCTATGTTTTGGAAAGATCGAGGACTGGGGCCGCATTTGACTGGCACTATGTCATTGGTCAGGCATCGGTAACTGTTGGCGGGTTTGTTCTGCTACTGGCTAACCCCGGTACAGTTGAATCGCTCGGCTCACTCGGAATCCTTGGCGGATTGGCTGGCGGATTTGCTGCTGCATCTATTGGGCGCAATGGTCAAAAGACTGTGGATGTCGCTAGAGGCAAATAATTGCCACGAATACTTTGCGTGGTATAATTACTGGGTGGAGTAATTGGACTTCACCCAGTAATGTCTTATCGGGGTTTATGAATGAATGGCGAAACCAGCTTCCTCATCGAGGAGATTAAAAAACAGCACGCAGAAGGAACACTGTCCCAGAAGCAAACTGTTGATTTTCTTTGCTTAGCACTTGCTCGTATATCAAACAATGGGGAGAAATTTGTGAATCGTTTAGATAATCTTGAAAAGATTATGGACAAGAGATTCGATAAACTGGATGACAAAGTAGATAAGGCAGTTGAGCACCAAACCACACATCCATCACTAATATATCTATTGAGGTTTAAGACCAGACAAACAGTAGCCGCACTTATATTCGCATTTGTAATATTCTCATCCTGGTTTGTTAGTAGCGTAAGGCAGCCCATACTTGAGTTTCTCGGGCTACCTGTTTTTTAAGGATATGATATGGCAGACAATGTAGATTTTCAATCTGGTACGCTGGCAACTCCGGCGTCTGGAACAAAGGTATCCTCAGACGAAGACGCCGTTAACGGGCAGGTACAGCGCATGAAGATGGCTGTATCCGCCGACGGCAGCAGCACTCATGTTGGCGCTGATGCCGATGGACTACAAGTTCAGGGTGGCGCTGCTGATGACGCTGTTGCTGCTGGCAATCCCGTACAGATTGGGATTAGCTAAGGCAAGTGACGGCACAGATCCGGGCAGCCTAGCAGAGGGTGACATAGCCAGCTTAATTGCAGACTTGAACCGGAGACAATATGTTAATATTGCCCACCCTAATTTTTGGAAGGGCAACGAGAACAACGCTACTGCTCAAACCAACAACGAGATAGTGGCTACTCCCGGTGCTAGCCTAAGCCTGTATGTAGTATCTATTATCATGAGCTATGGCATAGCCGGTACGATTAAGCTCGTTGAAGATACCGCAAGCCCCGTTGATATAGCTGGGCCATATTACTTCTCTGCGAATGGGGGACTGGCGTTTCAATTTAACCCGCCACTAAAACTTACGGCGAATAAGAACTTGGGATATACAAGTGTTGGTGCCGGGAATCATACTGTAACAGTTAGTGGATATACTGCACCATAATGGCTTGTTTACCATGTCTTGACCCGCCTCAAATAGAGACACCGAATACTGACGCGCCAGCAGCCAACCCCCAATTCGGGCTTGGCGCTAGTACCGTTGTTAGTATTGACACAGACAAATATGTCTGGGTATATATTGCCCTGGATGGAACATATACGGCTCAGGTATTTACCGTGGACTCAAATGGCGTGTTCACTTGGGGGGCTGTATATAATTTTATAGATGCCTCCATCGATCTTCATCAAGACAACATTTTGCATATTGCCTATGTGGATACGGATAAGTTTGCGATTTATCATGACGCTACTTATAAATATGCCGACCCATCTTTCTCTTACTACATGTACGTGACGGTTTGTACCGTCTCTGGAGTAACCATATCGAGTCATACGAACAACTTGGTTATGACCGACCATGAGGCTAATCAGTACAATACCGGAATTACCGGAGGGATATGGTATCACCGCTATGGAGATATTTGGTCTGATGGCGGAACAAACATTTACCTTACTACAATGTTCAAGCCGTTAGCCGGTGACTGTTCCACAACTGGAACATACGAATTGGTTACGTTGGCTGGCTCGCTAAGCGGCGAGGCAATCACATGGGCGACTACGACATGTACCAATGGCGGGACAAATAACGTTAGAGACTGGCAGGTTATTGAGTCCACAGTCGGCACGACAACTGGTGCTATAGAAGTTATTGACAACGATGGTGGTACTTATGCCGTCATGATTCACGACGATGATGGCGATGACGATCTAAATGTACGAGCATTTAATAGCGGGAGTTACGGTTCTGAGGTTACGCTGCCAAGCTCCAGTACGGCAAGTGGTGTATACAGCGAATTCATGTTGCTGAGATTGTCTGATACGCTGTCTGTGCTAGTGGCTAATTGGGGTGCAGCCAGTGACACCGTTCATCTATGGGCGCTAAGCAGATCTGGCACAACCATGACGGCTGGTACGAGGCACACTCTGAATACAGATGATTATGCCTCAGAGGTGGCGCGGCTATCAGACACGGAATTTATTCTTGTTGGATATGTAGCGGATGATTGCGATTGTCATGCTTCTTGGCTGTTCTCGGTTGCTGGCACGACTCTTAGCGTTGATAACAATTATGATTATTGGTATAACGATCTGTCTAACCATGCGCTGACTTTAGTTCCAGATGCCGGTTCCGGCACTCATATTCTTGCCACCGCTAGAAGGAACTACAACCAAGATAGGAACTGGCCTGGTGTATATATAGATGCTACGCTTACATCAAGCGGTTTCTTAACAGAGAA
>Ga0209976_10000338_pt1 | contig 33254 bp, 30 predicted proteins | sample SumtaG_FD_182806 | JGI IMG/M metagenome (GOLD analysis project Ga0209976, IMG submission 182806) | Deep subsurface microbial communities from Indian Ocean to uncover new lineages of life (NeLLi) - Sumatra_00157 metaG (SPAdes) (version 2) | ecosystem: Environmental > Aquatic > Marine > Oceanic >...
CCCTTGAAGTTGAAGAGATTGAACAACCTGAAGTTCAAAAATCAATGGAAAGTGAAGTTGATGATCTACTTGGAGATTTAAATCCAAGATATTTTGAAGAAGCAATGTCTATGGAAGAAGCCAAAGAGCGAATTCATGCCGCAAAAGCTTATTCTAATTATAGCTTCAATACATATGGTTTTTAATTAATTTTTTCTCTCCTATTTTTTAAAGTGTTTTTGTATCCTGATAATTATACAATAAAACATTAAGAATCAATTCATGGTTCTTCTGATTGAACTAATATTAAATTTTATAATAGTAGAAGTAATATCTTTATTTTAGAGTGGTAGTAGATTAAGAATCTAAGGATGGTCTAAGAGTCCATTGAGAGTTCTCATTCTTAAACTATATATTAACTCCTATCAATATAATAATTATAAGAAAAAACAAAAAAAAGTGAAGAAAAAAAATGACCCAAATATATGAAAAAGTATTGGTTGAGAAAGTCGAAAAGATTGAAGAAGCTGAATATCAAGATGAAGATGAATCACTAGGGGATTTGAATCCGAAGTATTTTGAGGAAGGCTTATCTCTCGAAGAAGCTAAGGAGAGAATTAATGCTTCAGATATTTGCGCTGGTTCCAAATTCAATTATTTTAGTGTTTTCTAAAAGGCCTAACATTTTTTTTTAATCCATATAACACCTTTCTAATTATTTTATTCCTTATCGACTGATTTTGTTCTGTTTTCAATAAACAGGGAGAGAAAAAATCAGGGGAGGGGATCTTTTCCGGTCCCCTCCTATTATTCTAAATTATTACCTTGATTATTGCATTATTGATAATTCTCTAAGAAATTATGCTTATCTTATATTATTTCACTAAAGAAGATTCAGGAAAAAAATTAATCCATAATCTTTCACTACTTTCAAAATTTAAACTTTTTCTAAATTTCAAAGAATCAGTCAGAATTTTGTTAGTTTGGTCGTTCTAAAAAAGGAGTCTAAAACTAATCTAAGATTCCACGTAAACTTCTCAAGTCAAAACTATAAAACAAATCTTAATCTAACTATTCTCATGAAGAAAAATGTGATTATGATGAAAAGATTAGAACAGTATTTAGTTAAAGAGGATAGTCCCATCGAACTTGAACAACTTCATTTGATTTTAATAAAAAACATTAAAAAAAATAAGGAAAAAGCTAAAAGGATAGCTGAAAAACAAGATGAACTTTACGAATGTTTGAACCCTAGATATTTTGAACATGGAATTAGGCCTAGGGAAGCACTTATCAAATTAGATGCACTATTTCTTAGAAATAATCAGAGTCTTATCAGGAATTATTAAAAAACTCTAAGAAATTTAAAATAAAATATTAAAAAAAAGGGGGGATAAAAAAATATGGTTGAAGTATTGTTTAAGAAAAGGGTTCTTGATGAACCAATTGAACTGAAAGATTTCATAATTTTAGAAAAGTTCTCCCCAGTAGAAGAAGATTTTGAGATGGTAAAAGGCAAAATAGAGAAAAAACCTCTCAAAAAAGCACTATCAAAATTATTGAAGAAGGGGAAATATAATCCCAAATATCTGGAAGAAACAGTTAATATTAATAAAGTCAGAAGAAACATTCGTATGGACTTTTCTAATTATTTTATTCCTTATCAAACCGATTTTATTCTGTATTCAAAAAACAGGGAGAGGTAAAATCAGGGGGGAGGGGGACCTTTTCCAGCCCCCTCCTATTTTTTTTTTAACACAATTATTACACCATATTAATTCGCTAATAAATCATGTGTTTGGGGTAAACCAAAATTTTAAATTTTAGAAAAACTGATATTAGTTTAGTCATTAATTTTTGAATAGCCTATATAAAATCTAATTTCTTTGAACGAGATCGATGAATGATAGTGGGCGTAAGTTTAGATTCAAGGTAACCGTCATTGGGGATGGTAGAGTAGGGAAGACATCTTTAATAAGGAGATTCACTCAAGGTTCATTTAAAAAAGATTATGTAAAGACAATTGGAGCTCAATTTTCCGTCTACGATGAGAATCTACAGGGAGATAAAATTAGATTATTGTTTTGGGATATTGCCGGTCAGGACACTTTCCACTTTTTGCGACCGAACTTTTTTAAAAATAGTAGAGCTGCCATAATTGTTTATAGTCTTGAAGATAATAAGTTTGGTAAGGAAAGTTTGGAACATATCTCAACTTGGCATGAAGACATTGTAAAACATTGTGGAGATATTCCTATAATAATATTTGGAAATAAAGTTGATTTAGTAGATGAAGCTAGTATAGATAATTCTAAAATCCAAAAGTTAATCGATGAGAATAACTTTCTTGGTCATTACATAACCTCCGCTGAAACTGGAACCGGTGTTGTTGATGCTTTTAACGCAATTATAGAAAACCTATATTCTAAGTTTAAAGGTTTGGCTGCTGAATTATAGGATGCTTAAATCCTAAGGCTTTCCAAAAGCTTTATAATATAAAAACTCTGATTATATCTCAAATATAAATTAATAAATTTCATATTTTAATCTCCTAGAAAATTCAATGAATGAGATCAGCTATATCTTTAAAGCGGCTGTGGTTGGTGATGGTAGAGTTGGCAAAACTACTTTAATTAAAATGTTTACCCAAGACTCTTTTGAAAAAGAATATATTAAAACAATAGGCGCCCAATTATCTGCTTACGTTAAGGAAATAGAAGGAGAAAAAATTAAATTAATGTTTTGGGACATAGCAGGGCAAGACACCTTCCACTTTTTACGACCTTCATTTTTTAATAATAGTAAAGCAGCTATAATAGTCTATAGTCTTGAGGAAAATAAACTTGGGAGAGAGAGTTTTGAGCATATCCAATATTGGCATAATGAAATTACTAAATATTGTGGCGATATCCCTATTGTAGTTATTGGTAATAAGGTCGATTTAGTTGATGAAAAAAAAAGTGATAAACCAGAATTACCTGAAATTGTTAGTGAAAATAACTTTCTTGGTCACTACATAACTTCGGCAAAAACAGGATATGGTCTTATTAAGGCATTCAATGTAATTATAGAAGAATTATTTCTCAAATTCCGATCATTATCTGCTGAATTATAAATATTTTATATAATAGGAGTGGGAATTACTTCTGATACATCTCATTAATTTTTGAATAGTTTATTTTAATTCATACCTTATAATTTTTAAAGAGTGTTAATGGAAAGTGTATCATTTTCAAGAAATGTAAATCTAGTATCCAACTCAAAAACTTTGTTTGGAAGTAAGAGAAAACTATGAGTAGAGAAAATCTAATTGAATGGAAAAAGTGTAAAAAATGTGGTTTCCTTCAATATAAAACTCATTTGAGATGTCTTAAATGTAAAAACAACACCTTTGAAACTATCATGACAACTGAAGCATGCAAACTTTTAACTTATACGATCTTAAAAGCACCTCCTTCTGAATTTCGCGATAAACCTTCTTATGCATTAGGGATTGTTGAATTTGAAAATGGGATAAAATTTCTTGGTCAAATAGCAACTCAAGAAAATCTGAAAATAGGGATGGAATTAAAACCTATTTATACAAAAATTTGTGAGAATTTAGACGGAAAAGAAGTATTTTCTTATGTGTTTAAACCAAACTAATAAGAATTATGGAGAGAAAAACCATGTTAACGAATGAAGAACTCGAAAAAATTAAAAGTAAAAGAGTTGAATGGGAAGAAAAAAATCTATATCAATTCGTTCAAAAAGGAGAACGAGTGCCAAAATTTGAAACCCCTTCAGGAATTCCTCTAAAACATGTTTATGGGCCGGGGGATATTGAGAATCTCGACTATCTCGAAGACCTTGGATTTCCCGGGGTACCACCTTTCACTAGAGGTGTATATCCAAATATGTATAGAGGAAGGATTTGGAGTATGAGACAGTATAGTGGTTTTGGTGATGCCCTAAAGACTAATGAACGATTTAAGTATCTAATATCTCAAGGTCAAAAAGGACTTTCAATAGCTTTTGATCTTCCTACTCAAATGGGGTATAATTCAGACAATAAGATTTGTATAGGTGAAGTAGGACGAGTTGGTGTCACTGTTAATTCATTGAAAGATTTCGAGAAGGTTTTTAAAGGTATAGCTTTGGATAAAGTTTCAACCAGTATGACGATCAACGCACCAACATCAATATTACTAGCAATGTATATTGCGATAGGAGAAAAACACGGTGTTAAACAAGATCAGTTAACAGGGACTCTTCAAAATGATATTTTGAAAGAATATATTGCAAGAGGTGCATATATATACCCTCCCAAGCCATCTTTAAGATTAACTGCAGATATTATTGAATATTGTTCTAAAAATCTACCAAGATTTAATACAATCAGTATATGCGGTTATCATATGCGTGATGCTGGAAGTACTGCCGTTCAGGAATTAGCATTTACATTAGCTGATGGCATTTCATATGTTGAGGAGGTTCTCGAAAGGGGCATTGATATTGACAATTTTGCCCCAAAATTATCATTCTTCTTTACTACTCATAATAATTTTTTTGAGGAGATCGCAAAGTTAAGAGCGGCAAGAAGATTATGGGCGAGACTCATGAGAGATCGATTTAATGCTAAGGATCCTAACTCATTAAGATTAAGATTTCACATTCATACTTCAGGGAGTACATTGACGGCTCAACAGCCTCAAGTTAATATTATTAGAGCTACTCTTCAATCACTAGCTGCTATATTGGGAGGAACTCAATCTCTTCATACCTGTGGAGCTGATGAGGCTTTGGCTATCCCTACAGAAGAATCTGCTAGAATTTCATTAAGAACACAACAAGTACTTGCCTATGAAACGGGGGTTACGGATGTTGTTGATCCCTTAGGTGGATCATATTATGTTGAACATTTGACTAATAAATTAGAAGAAAAAGCATTGGAATATATTGATAAAATAGATAAAATGGGTGGTATGCCGGTTGCCATTGAAACTGCTTTTATTCAAAAAGAGATTCAAAATAATGCTTATATTGAACAAAAAAGGATTGATGACGGAAGCAAAAAAGTCATTGGTGTAAACGTATTTTGCACTGGTGACGAATATAAAATAGATACCTTCAAGTACGATAAAGATTCTGAAAAAAAAATAAAGGAAGCATTAAAAAATTTAAAGTATGACCGAAATGAAACCCTCGTTAAAGAAAAATTAGATCAACTGAAAAAAGTTGCTAGCTCTTCCGAAAATATTATGCCGATCATGATTGAGACAGTTAAAACTTATGCTACAATACAAGAAATTTGTGATGTCCTAAGAGAAGTATTTGGAGAATATCAGTCTCCTCAAATTTTTTAGAATCATAATAGTTTTATTATTTTCTGCTTTTTCCTATTTAAATATATCTGAAATGGTGTAGATTCATGAAATTAAAATTGCGATTTTCTGGTCGTGGCGGACAGGGTATAAAATACGCCGGAACAGTGTTAGTTCGAATAGCAATGGCTGGTACTTATTTTGCTACACTTACTGTTGACTATACGCCTTCCGTTAGGGGCGGACCTATATTTTGTGACATCGTTCTTAGCTCGAATCCGATTTCTTATCCATTTTGTGATAAAGATGCTGATGTTTTTATTGCAATAGACCAAAAGGGATTTGATCGTGCAAGTGAATGTATTTGTGAAGATACTGTTTCATTTGTTGATGCTCATACGGTAGAAAATGCCGAGGGGATTATCAAGGAAGGAATTCTTCATAGAGTTCCTATTACTCGATGTGCAGATGAAAATAACCTTACAAGATCCACAAATATCCTCTCGTTAGGATTTATCTCTCAATTTTTTAAAGATAGTGGGAAGATTGATTTAAAAGAAGAATATTATACTCAAGTATTAAATAGCATGCCAGAACGATTTAGGGATGTCAATCTTCGAAGCTTTCAACTTGGGAGAAGTTTATATAAAGAAATAACGACCGATTCTATGTAATATTTACAGGTTTAAAAAGTAATATTTAATTTAAAGATTAATGAAAAAATGTAATGAATCTTAATAATAGATCTCATATAATGATGAGGTAAAAACTCTATGGTAAAATCTAAACGAGTACCCATTTTACAACCTCCTCAGCTTCAAAAATACGAAGTAAATGTAGATTCTGCTAAATGCGATGGTTGTAAACTTTGCATCTCATTTTGCATGAAAGAAGTACTAGGTACTGATGCTGAGAAATTTAATAGTCGTATGCTTCATTATGCTGTTGCAGTTAATGTTGAGGATTGTACTGGATGCCGTCAATGTGAACGAATTTGTCCCACTGCTTCAATTTTTATTGTAGAAACAGAACTTTTGGAGGATGCGGATAATGATTAAAGAAGTTTCTACCCAAAAAATGGTTTTAACTACTGGAAATGCCGCTAGTGCGGAGGGCGCTATTACAGCAGGATGTCTTTATTTTGCGGGTTACCCGATCACTCCTTCCTCAGAGATTGCGGCTTATATGTCAAAACGTCTTCCTGAAGTTAATGGTACATTTATACAAATGGAAGATGAATTATCTTCTATCACATCATGTCTCGGGGCGTCTTATGCTGGAAAAAAAGCAATGACCGCGACTTCGGGACCTGGTTTTTCACTTATGGCTGAAAGTATAGGTTTGGGAGTGATGTTAGAAGCTCCAATGGTTATAGTAACTATAATGAGAGGTGGTCCAAGTACAGGACAACCTACTAATGCATCTCAATCAGATGTTTATCAAACGAGATATGCATCTCATGGAGATTATGAAATGATTGTTCTCGCCCCTTCTACTGTCCAGGAAATGTATGATTTAACCATCCGGGCTTTTAATTTAGCTGAAAAATTCCGTACTCCTGTTGTTGTTGCATCAGATGGCGCATTAGGTCAAATGATGGAACCAGTTAATTTCCATACTAATATTGAAGTAATAGAACGTAAAGGACCTCAAGTTCCACCGGAGAAATATAAACCATTCCAAGTGTTTGATGATGATCTAGTACCCGGAATGGCTGTAGCGGGGACAGATTATTCTTTTTATGTCACAGGATTAACTCATGATGAAGAAGGATCTCCCCAAATGACACCTGAAGCAGCCGTAACTCTTATCACACGTCTTTGCGACAAAATTAGAAAAGCAAGACCAGAAATAAATGATTGGGAGGAAAAATATATTGATGATGCCGATACTATTATTTTATCCTATGGAATTAACTCAAGAGGTGTACCAGAAGCAATTGAAAAAGCACGTCAGGACGGACACAAGATAGGATACATTAGATTAAAAAGTCTTTGGCCTTTTCCTGATGAACTGATGGTAGATATCGGTAAAAGGGGAATTTCAAAAGTTGTTGTAAGTGAAATGAATTATGGGATGCTAATTAAAGAAGTCCAGAGATTCCAGCATTTATTTGAAGTTACAGGTATAAGTATTCCCACTGTTATTCCTTTTACTCCAAAATTTCTTTACAAACGGTTGTTAAAGGAGGTAGAATAAATGACTCCAGCAAATCAAGTATCAAATCCAATAGATATCTTAGATCATCCCTTAAGAGATCGTTTAAACTTGAACCGTTTTATTTTTTGTCCGGGATGCCTTATTGGGACAATTATTATATCAATTACTAATTCTTTAAAAGAAAGTGGTCTTACATTCAAGGATTATGCTATTGTATCGGGTATCGGATGTACTGGGCGTTCAAGTGGTTGTTTTAAAGGACCCGCTTTTCATACAACTCATGGAAGAGCGATCCCCTTTGCCACTGGTTTAAAACTCGCTAATCCTAGACTAAAAGTTATCGTGCTCTCAGGAGATGGGGATCTTTTTGCGATTGGAGGTAATCATTTCATTCATGCTGCGAGAAGAAATATAGAACTCACAGTTCTCTGTGTAAATAACAACATATATGGCATGACAGGGGGTCAAGTAGCACCCACAACTCAATTGGGTGATATTACTCAAACTACTCCATATGGGAATATAGAACCACCTTTCAATTTAGTTAGCTTGGCAGCGTCAGCAGGTGCTACATACGTAGCTAGATGGCCTGGGTATGATACTCTTAGATTACAAAAGAGTATAATAAAAAGTATGAATAATCCTGGTTTCAGTTTCATTGAAGTTCTTGCTCCTTGTTTCATTCAATATGGATCCAAGAATAAATTGGGTGATGCCATAGGGATCTTAGAATGGCTAAAACCACAAATTAAAATCAAAATAGATTGTCCTCCTCATCAAGCAACATTTAATTTCAAAGAGAAAACAGTTATTTGTGGGGAATTCGTGGAAGAAATACGGGAAGGATTTTCTGAAAAAATTGAACAAGTACGGCAAAAAGCCCAGGGTAAAGGTAAAGAAAAATAAAAAAATAAAAATGTAGGTGCATGAAAAGATGGCTAATAAGGCTGAAAATCTTCCACATAATCCAAATATTGGTGTATTTCTCTGTAAATGTGGAAAAAATATTGCAGGTACTATAGATATTGATGAGTTAGCTAAAGATATTGAGAAGATTCCCGAAGTTAAACTCGTTCACGTCAACACATATACATGTTCTGATCCAGGACAAGTTGAGATTGAAACAGCTATTAAAGAACAAGGGATTGAAAAAATTGTTATAGCAGCTTGTTCACCAAGATTACACTTACCTACTTGGAAAACCTTACTAAGGCGTGTGGGTGTAAATCCTTCTTTAGTAGAAGTAGCTAATATTCGTGAGCAATGCAGCTGGGTACATCTTTCAGAAAAAGAAGAAGCAACAAAAAAAGCCAAGGAACTAATTGAGATGGCAATTGCAAAAGCAGAATTGTTGCAAGCTATTGATGACATTGTTGTCCCTGTTAAACAGAGAGTACTAATTATAGGTGGAGGTGTCGCAGGAATTCAAGCAGCCTTAGATTTAGCTGATAATTATGAGGTCGTTCTTGTAGAAAAATCCCCTACTATTGGGGGAAAGATGGCTCTTATTGATAAAACTTTCCCAACCATGGATTGTTCAATTTGTATTCTAGGACCGAAGATGGCTGATGTAGGAAATCACGAAAATATTACTTTAATTAGCAATGCGGAAGTAACAAAAATATCTGGATACGTTGGCAATTTTGAAGTAGAGGTTAAAAAACAACCCCGTTACGTAAAAGAAGAACTTTGCACTGCGTGCGGGGAATGTGTAGAAATTTGTCCTGAAAGTGTTATTGATGAATATTCGGGTAACCTTGGTTGGAGAAAAGCAATATATATTCCATATCCTCAAGCAGTACCTGCCAGCTATATCATTGATGAAAAAGCATGTACAGGTCTTTCACCTCTCGCTTGTGGGAAATGTATTAAAGAATGTGAAAAAGAAGCAATTATCTATGAAGACTCCGAAAAAATTTATAATTACAAAATTGGTGCGATTATAATTGCTGTGGGTTTCGAACTTTTTGATGCTTCTAAAATTACAGATTATGGATGGGGCAAATATCCTAATGTGATCACAACATTTGAATTCGAACGATTAATTAATGCTGCTGGACCAACAAATGGAGAATTAGTACGCCCGAGCGATCTTGTAAAGCCAAAGAAAATTGCGTTTATAAATTGTGTAGGTTCAAGAGATAAACGGTTCAATCCATATTGTTCAAATTTTTGTTGTATGGAAAGTATCAAAGATAGTTTATTGATTAAAGAACATTGGCCTGAAGTTGAGGTTGTAATCTTTTATATTGATATTAGAGCTTTTGGTAAAGGGTTTGAAGAGCTCTATTTACGTTCAAGAGAACAAAAGGTATTATATATACGGGGCCATCCTGGTCAAATAAGAGAAGAACCAAATAGCAAAAATCTTATTCTCTCTGTAGAAAATATTGACGTAGGAAATATGTTAGCTGAAGAGTTTGATTTAGTGGTGCTTTCTATAGGCGCTGAAGGATCGTCAGAAACTATTCCATTTCCAGTTGCAAAAGATCCTAAAGGATTCTATATTGAAGCTCATCCTAAACTTCGTCCTGTAGATACTCCAAATGATGGCATCTTCATTGCAGGTGGAGCAGAATCTCCAAAAGACATTAGGGAAACAGTAACACAAGCTAGTGCTGCAGCAGGACGCTGTAGTAGGCTAATTTCAAAGGGAGAGTTCCATGTAGAGCCTTTATATGCATTTGTCGATGTAGAGAAATGTAATAGTTGTGGAACATGTGTTTCTCGATGTCCTTATAATGCTATTAGCGTTAATCGGGAAGAAAAGACTCCTGCTCATATTATTCCTGTTCTATGTAAAGGATGTGGAACTTGTGCCGCAGATTGTCCTACAGATGCTATTAATATGACAAATTTTACTGATGCTATGATAGTTCGTCAAATTGACATAGCACTTAGTGAAAATGCTCAAAGAAAAGCCTTAATTTTTGCATGCAATTGGTGTTCCTATGCGGGGGCAGATTTATCTGGTACCAGTCGTATACAATATCCAGCTAATACACGAATAGTTAGAACAATGTGCTCTGGGCGAGTTGATATCGATTTTATTAAACACTGTTTCGAACGCGGGGCTGGAGTAGTTATGTTAACTGGTTGTCATCCACAAGACTGTCATTACATTTCAGGAAATGATTTTGCAATAAAACGAGAGAAGAGGATTAGAAGTTGGATGAAAAAGAATAAGATAGCTGACGAAAGATTTATCATTGAATGGATATCTGCCGCAGAGGGTAAAAAATTTGCGGATATTGTATCGAAAGCAAGTAAATTAGTAATAAAGTAAATTATCTACTTCTTATAGAGAGTTTGTCATTCGAGTGGTTTAAATATTTCTTAAGTAATAAAAAAGCATGATTCTAAAATTGAAACCAGAAGAATTCAATTTGAAACATGAAAACATTTACAAAAAAGGTTCTACAATATCAGTAAATGTAGAGAATGCATATCGGATAACTGAAAAACTATCTTTCCCTCGATTAGTTGGTTCATCAGGAGAAAAAGAAGCTATTAAAATAGTAGTTGATGAGTTTAAAAAAGCAGGATATAATTCTATTATTCGAGATACCTTTAGAACTTCTCTGCACATCTGGATATATGTCAGATATATTTTTTTAGTTTTAGGCTCAGGATTGATTCTTTTAGGGCTTTCGTTCTACTTAAACCCTTTTATTACATTAGGATTAATCGTGATTAACATCTTTATTTCTTCAAGAGCTCTTAAGGTCTCTACATCAACAGAAATTAAATTAAGTAGGAATGAAAAATACAATTTTAGCACAGAAAATATATTTGTTAACTTGAAAAGTAAAAATTCTAAAAGCAAAATTGTATTTATTGGTCATTGGGATTCTAAATCTCAATCTTTCCCATCATCTACTCGAATTGCTATTTTTCTAATATTTATTATCGGGTCACTTATTCTCTATTTATCTTACTTCATTCTAAGTTTATTATCAATATTTCTCAATTTGAATATACCATTTTTACCTAATATATTATTAGATACTTGTTTAATAATTGCCTCTATTGGATCTCTTAATTATTTCAATAAAACTGGTAATAATTCTTACGGGGCTTTTGATAATGCGGCGGCTGTAGGGACAATGATAGAACTTGCAAGATACTACAAACAACACCCACTTGATAACATTGATTTAGTATTTTTAAGCACGGGTTCAGAGGAACTAAATTTGGGGGGTGCTACACACTTTATAAAAAAATACAAAAATGATTTTGAAAGAAATTCGACATTTTTTATTAATTTTGACTTAATTGGGGGATCTGAAGTAATTCGGTTAATAACTTCATATGGGATACCACGAAAAATCTCATCGGTTAAGTTGAATGATTCTTTTCTCAAAAGTGCCGAAGAATTAAAAATAAAGATAAGAGATATTTATTCCCCATCAGGGGTTTGGTCTGATTTTATGCCGATTGTTCAAGAGGGATTTGAAGCATGTTGGCTTGGTTCTGAACCGGGATTAAAATTTGTCCATACAAAAGAAGATAACATGAATTTAGTTTCTAAGGAAGGAATCAACAAAATTCTCCTTTTATGTTTAGATGTTGTTAAAAAATTAGATGAAGAATATAAATAATTTACACTTTTTGCAATTTATTTGTTTTTTTCTATATTATTTGACGAAGATCTTGAAGATTCTAATAAAATACAGAAAAGAATTTTAAAAAACTTAAATTATGTTATAAGATTTATTCTACAAAAATTATAAAAAAGAAAAAAACCAAAAAGTTATCTTAAAATGCTAACAACTAAACAAATTAAAGAAATTACAAAGGATAATGTAATAAATTTTCGATTTCATGCAAGAGCGGGTCAAGGTGGTGTTACTGCTTCAAATTTATGCGTAGAGACTTTTATTGGATATGGGGTTTGCCAACCAAAGTTTGGAGCTGAACGAATGGGTGCACCTACAGAGAGTTATGTTAGGTTAAGTTCAAATAAAGACTTGGTACGAACAAATGAACAAGTTTATGGACCACACTTCGTATGTATATTAGATGACACTTTATTAGGGGACATTAATGTGACTGCTGGTATGCCTAAAGGAGGATGGCTTATTGTAAATACTGATATGGATCAAGTATCGATTCAAGAATTAGTAAAAAGAAACGATATTAATATCGCTACGATTGATGCTACTCGTATTGCTCTGGATATTTTGGGTAGAAATATAACCAACACAATTATTTTAGGTTCCTTGATACGAGTTTCTCAGATTTTTACTCTTGAAGAATTATCTGATGCAATAATGAGAAGATTTGTAGGAGATATTGCGGGAAAGAATGTTGCTGCAATAAAACAAGCTATCGAAGAAACTTGTGTTTACGATTTAGGGATAGAAATGGACTTCACATTAGAAACAAAAGTGAAGTGGCAACAGGTAGGTTTAGGTTTACCTGGCTATCAAGATCTTGACAAACGTGGTGTATGGTATTGTGATGAGGATGTTATACAAATTGGGAGCGATCAAGTGAATACAGGTTCATGGGGAGAATGGAACATCTTATGGGATAAGGAAAAATGTACAAACTGTGCTCAATGTTGGTTTATTTGTCCTGATTTCGCAATACTAAGAGAAAAAGGAGAAGATGGATTGTGGTTTATGACTGGTATAGACGAGTTTCATTGCAAGGCTTGTCAAAACTGTTTAAATATTTGTCCGGTAGATGCTATTAGCAAAAAAGAAAAACAAGGTCCAGCCTCGTGTGCTGTGCCTGGAGATCAATAGGAGGTAATATATATGAGTATTGAACCAATGAAATTATTTTTTAAAGAGATAAAAGAACCAATAGAAACAGCTATGACAGGAAATTACGCTGTTGCCGGTGGAGTTACACAAACGGATCCAGACGTCATATGTGCTTTTCCAATAACTCCGCAAACTCAATCAGTTGAAGGATTATCAGATGTAGTTCATCAAGGAAGATTAAAAGCCGCTTTTGTTAATGTAGAGTCTGAATTAGCTGCTATGAGTTATTCTACTGCCGCAAGTGCTGCTGGTGCAAGAACCTTTACTGCAACCGCATCTCAAGGCTATTTGTTAATGACTGAAGCACTCCCCATGGCTGTTGGGTGGAGGGTTCCTCTAACTATGTTGATTTCTGCTCGTGCATTTAACGCACCTAATTTATCAATATGGAACTCTTGGGAATTTGTTCTAACCGATTTTGGTTGGAATTGCATCGTATCTGAAAATGTTCAAGAAACCTACGATGCTGCGATTCTTTCTGTTATGGTAGCTGATGCTTCTTTATTTCCAACCATGTTTGTACATGATGGATTTATAATCTCTCATTCCGTGCAAAAATTGACGTTATTACCTGATGAGTCTGTGCTAAGTTTAACAGCAAAGAAAAAAAGACCTACTATTAATACTAAAAAACCGGGCGTTTGGGGAGGGATTGTTACTCCAAACTACTTTATGGAAGGAGCAAAGAGATTAGACCTTGATAAAAAACCAGTTTTAACTCAAATGAAGGATGCTTTTGCTGAATTTAAAAAAGCTTCTGGTAGGGAATACAATTTGATTGAGACTTTCAATTTGGATAATTCTTCAAAAACAGCTTTTGTAACTATGGGTTCTATGTGTGGCAATCTTATCAGTTGGATGATCCATAATAAAGATATTGGTCTTATTAAAATGCGAGCTTATCGTCCATTTCCATACGAAGAATTACAAAAAATCGTTGAAGAACATAACATCGAAAAAGTAATAGTTCTCGAGAAATCTGATTCTTTAAACAATTTATTACCTCCGTTTTCTACATCAATAGCTACAGCTCTCTACCCGCTAGGAACTCTTTTAAGGAGTTTTATAGTGGGATTAGGGGGACGAGATGTAACAAGAGACGAGTTTGATGTAGCGAAAAAGAAAATGGAATCGGTTACCGATATGAAAGGGCAGTTATATATGTATCTCGGTGTTAGAGAAACAAAAGATAAAATTTATGGGGTGGAAATGTAACAATGTCAAAACCAGAAAGAAATATCATAAAAATGGAAGAATTACTTGAGCGTGATCAAAAGAGTAATGTTATGTTCTTGAATTATGATAATGAAGCTTTTATGAATACTGGGATCCAAGAAAGCGGTGGAACACCCCCATTTGCTGCAACTACTACAGGACCAGCTGGAGAAAAAATCCCCGGAAAGGTTGGAATAAAACAAGATTTAGTAACACCATTCGGTTTTTTCGGTTCAAATTCTCTTTTTCTTGCAACTGTAAATCCTGCGTATCCAAACGATTTTATCGGAAAAGTGACTGAAGGTTTGAAAACTAACGGTTCGTCCTTTATCCAAGCATATGCTGATTGTATGAGAGGCTGGCGCCATGCTGCCAGTGAAACAATTAAGATATCAAAGTTAGCCACAGATAGTGGTTATTGGCCGTTGTATACTATCCGTGTGAAGGATGGGATCCCTAAATTTTCCTACTTCCGAGGTTTAGATATCGATAAAGATAAATTTGTTGAATATCTTAAATCAATGGGAAGGTTTAGACACCTTTTCAAACCAAAATTCATGGAAGAGCATATAGACAAGATCATTTATTATGCTGAACAGAGAAATTCGAAGTTAAAAAGCTTAATTGAAGCCTTTGGATCAAAAAATCCGGTTGATTTTTATCGAGTCAACAGAAAGAAGTTGGACGATCAAACACATTTGCTTCCTGGACATGGATTATGTACCGGGTGCGGTGCGGGTATATTTTTATCGCAAATGGCGACTGCAGTAACTCAAGTAGCTGGAAATAACGTTATTTACGTTAATAATACTAGCTGTGCTGAAGTATCTACATCAAAAGATAACGTTATATCTTGGAGAGTACCTTGGGTACATCATTTGTTCGAATCAGGTGCAACTGTAGCTGACGCTATTTCTACTACATATAAAATACTCAAATCTAAAGGTTTATATGAGGGGGATATACCTTATATCGTACATATTGGAGGAGATGGCTCTACCTATGATATTGGATTCCAATTCCTCAAAGCCGCTATTATCCGAACTAGTACCATGGTTGATATGAATGTTTATCTTAAGGATCAGAAGTAAATTTTACAAAAAACACTCTTTTTTTTTAATTTTCTTTATTGAAGAGATGAAAAAGTATAAAACATAAAGAAAAAAAATTGTTAATTATTTAGGTTTTAAGTTCATTTGTTTTCTCTTTTTCCTATAGAATATTATAGTGACAACTCCAAAATCCACTGTAATCATAAACAGTGTGAAAGTGGTTCCCAATCCAATAGAACTGACAACTTCTTCCCCCGTATACAAAATTCCTGCACTGAAAAGAGGTGATATCTCAGGTATTATTTGATTGTCTCTGAGTTGTACAAATACAAATTTCACTCCACTTTTATTGTCAAATAGTACCGGGAATTGAGAATTAAATGGAATCCACGGATTATTTAATGCTGTTGATGCGTTTTGACCAAAACGCATATGGGTAGGAGCGTTTGCTGATGTTGGACTTTCATCATTCTTGGAAACCGTAACTTTTACAGTTACTAAGTTTGATGCGGTAGTTTTATTGGCGTCATTAATAATTACAACAGCCTCAGATGCTAAGACATTAAGTTTTGGAATCACTTTATAACTATCACTTACACTAATATTGAAAAATGAAGACATTCCAAAAACCTTATAATAGTATGTTTGATAGTTGGTAACAGTTATGTCAAAGAAACTTTCAACCGTAGCATACGAACTGGAATTTACTAAAGTAAATCCTAATTTAGGATCAGTAGTACGATATATCCAGAGAGTATCGTAAGGTACTGTTGTAGCATTTGGCATTAAAAGATGGACGAAATTATTTCCTGGAAATACTTGTATCGGTGGAAATTTCAAAATTGTATCATCGGAAGGATCTAATGGATTCAATTTATAAGCTACTTCTGACCCATCAGATTGACCGCCAGAATCAGAATCTGGATTACGTGGATTTGTTCCATGGACTAGTTCCAAATAATTATTAAGGAAATCTAAATCAGGATCTCCCGATGCTCCATTTATTCCAGTTGAATCTAATGGATCCAATCCATAAAAATTTTCCCAATGATCTGGAAGCCCATCATCATCCGAATCAAGAACTAATAAAGTTTTATATGGTTTTTGTTCTCTTAAGTGCCATTCATATTGATATATATAAAAAGCACCAGTCTTAATTCTCGAAAACCTTCTTCCTTCACTATTTTCACCTGTAGCGTTAATCATATATTGGTAAGATCCTTCTTCTGAGGTTGGAGTATAGACATTTCCATAAATTCCATCGTGAGGCATTCCATCTCCATGATTTCCATCATCATATAAAGGTATTTGGAACAAAATCTCGTGAGTGTCAGAAGATGGATCTCTAAATCCTGGAGGGGTAACACTCATGTATACTTTTGCATTTTTAATAGCTGTTTTATCTGTTAAACTTACTAGAACGGGTATTCTGCTTCCTATAGGTTCAGCATTACTCCAACCCGGTGAGACATATCCGTTCGGAGGTGTAAGTAATGTCATTGTCATATAGGTCTTAGCAGCACCTTCAACAAAATATTTTAGTTCACTGCTTTTACCCACTTCCATTCTAATTGTCCAAATTCCTGTTTTTGGTTTTGTAATACGACTTACAGCTCTTCCCATACCGGATTTATCATCATCAACATCCCACACAATAGCAATCCCATCAGGATCTTTTAATTCAAGTAAATCTGGTTTGGATGATCCATTGTAATGAACTATAAATTCAACTATTTCCATATCATCAGTCACTTCTAATTCAAATTCTCTAAAGTTCCCCGGATTAATACTGCCACGAGCATGGTAGAAACGTTCCATGGGTCGTATCGTCTCAGTAATTGCACGATATAATTCAGCAAGGTCGTTTGGAATATCCCCACTTGCAGGATCGAAGCAATGGAAATAGGTACCGCCTGTATCTGCCGCTAAACCTTGCATATCTTCATAGGCTGCATCTGCCCCAATAGTTATCACATGAACTATAGTTCCATTTCCAGTAATAAGTGGTAAAACATCTGAAATCCAACGTAAATCATTTTCTTTCCCATCACTCAGAAGAATAATGTGATCAGGATAATCTGCAATCCCCTTATCCAAAAATTCTTCTTGAGATTCATATAAACCATCCCCTATAGAAGTTGAGGAGCCAACTGCTGATATTCCATCAATTTTTCCATAAGCACTAGCTCGATTTCCAGAAGTTAATTTCAAGAGGTCATGTATCACGATTGCGTTTGTATCAAATTGAACGATCCCCAATTGATCCTCACTTAGAAAACTATCAACTAATAATTTACCTGCTGATTGTGCTGCAAGTATTTTATCAGCAGTTGACATACTCCAAGAGCTATCAATGTTTAATAAAATATCATAATAATTCTCACCATAATTTACTGAATCAACTTCAGTGTCCGAATCTACAACATTGCTATCTGAATCAATTAGATCAACGCTTAAGTCATATAACCCATCTGCGGTTTGATTTGGTGCCATTATTTGTAAGAAATATTTTCCATAAACATCAACAGCAGCAAGAACAGTTGCATCATATCCTCCGACTTGAGCTTGAAAGTTTTCAGTGAAAAAACCATGAACCGGTGCTTTTTCTCGATGATAAACATCTACAATTGCAACAAATTTTTCAGGAGTATCATGAAGACCAACCCTTGCTTGGGCTGTTACTGGAGAGTTTTCAGGAGATTCAATATAAATATTAGGATCACCAGAATCGAATGTATAATCAAAGGCTGCAGCGGTTGAATCAGTATTTTCAAAACCTGCAACAACTACAACCACCTTATCATAGTTATTATTAACAATTGCTCTACTAAGGTCTTGAGATTCAACTGTATAGGAATATTCTAAATCATCACCATTCATACATAATAAAGCATAGAATAGATTATTGGTTGTTGACTGATCAAATTCAACAGTAATTACTTTAACAGAGGGATCAATTTCTACCTCAAAATATTTATTTGACCAACTTCTAACAAAATCACTACTAGTAAAAGAAAATCCCGGTGTTAAAGTTGGTATTGGATTAATTGCTCTAGACACGGTTCCATAGTTTTCAGAACCATCAGTTTCATCATCATCAACAAATCTCCATTTCGAAGGGGTTGTACTATCAGCTAGATCCTTAGCGTAAATGGCAACAGAAAAATCTGCAAATACATCTTCAAATGACGTTCCAGGGCTTAAAACGTTTAAAGCATTATTTAACATCGTTACTCCATCGCTTCCAGTAGGATTGGCACCGATACTCCAGTATGTTGAAATAGCATCAACTCCGTAATCAGGATCGGTATGGTCAGTTCCAAATTGTTCACAGTAATATTGCCAGAATAAACAAGAAGAATAACTTATCGTAGTTAGGTCAGATGTATGGCTTCCTGATAAATAGCCTTGTGTCTGTCTTACAAAACTACTCCCTGCTTCAGTTCCATCAGCATGATCGAGCCAATCTGATAATTTATCTTGGATCATCCGAGCTTGTCCTTCTCTAACCCATTTACTTGCGGCAGTACCTGGATGCGCGTATTGAGAAATATGAAATAATTCATGCCCCGCTACTTTCAATGGTTCATGATCAGCAGCAAATCCTTGGTTAATATAGGACACATTAAAGCCTACTTTAAAGTTACTCTCTTTACTTGGTCCAGAGGCCCATCCATTATAACCTGGCAATGACGAAATCGTTACCTCTATTGGTGGCTCACTTGCTGCGAGCATTGGATCAGGAAAACTCCATGTTCCCACTAAAAGATCATAAGTATCGTCGAGAACTTCCGCAAAATCATCTATTTCTGCTTGCGTAATATCATCCGTATCCCATGGATCAATTCTATAGTTTCCTGAACTGGAATCTGTTGCTGGCCCTGGAGCGCTAATAGATAAATCCTCATAATCCGCCATTTCACTGTTTTTAGCAATTCCATTAAAACCTAAACTGCTCAACATAAGAAACGTCAGAAACCCAATTAATAAAATGGGTGTTACTTTTTTGTTTGACAATTTATTTGATTTATTTATATTTAGATTTCTCATTTAAATTCACACAAAAATGTGTTATAAATTCTTAGATTAAACTTATTAATTTAAATCTTTGCTCTTTAAAACAATTTTATCAAACTAAACGATAAAAAGAGACTGCGAATTAGTGTGTAGAAGGAAGCTTAATTAATAATACTAAATTTAAAATAACATTATTTGTTGTAACAAAATTTAGTTTAATTAGGGGATAATATTGGAAAATGGTTTTAATTCATTATCGAATTTGGCAATTATTAAAAAAAATGTAAAAAGAAAGCGTATTTCTAGCTATGATAAAACTGGGGCAAATATTGATTTAGTGATCATTAATAAACAAAGTAAATTTGAGCTTTGCGATTTAAAAGTTAATGGGATTATTAAACATATTTGGATGACTTTAGCATCATCAGATCCACATTATCTAAGAAAGATTCTGATTCGGATGTGGTGGGATGATGAAGAAAATCCTTCGGTTGAATGCCCTATTGGTGATTTCTTCGGGGTTGGCCATGGGAAAACTGTAAATTATTGGAGTTTACCTTTATCTATGGGGCCCCGAGATGGCAAGGGATTCAATTGTTTTTTCCCTATGCCTTTCTCTACTGGAGCAAGAATTGAAATTGAGAATGAAACAGATTTGGAATTAATATGTTATTATTATATTGATTATGAGGAACACGAGAAAATAGATGCAACTTATGGCAGATTCCATGCATGGTGGCACCGAGAAAACCCTTGTTTAGGTCAAGATTATTCAAATTTAAAAAATAAGAATTGGAAATCTGAAAGATTTAGTAAAAAAAATCCTTCTCACGAAGAAGATTACTTAATACTGGAAGCAGAGGGGGAAGGTCATTATGTAGGATGTAATCTAAACATACATAATTTATTTGAGACAGAAAGAATGAACTGGCCTGGTGAAGGTGATGATTATATTGTTATAGATGATGGAGAAACCGTATTATATGGAACTGGAAGTGAAGATTATTTCTGTACAGCCTGGTCACCATCGGAATATTATTGTTCGCCTTATTTCGGAATAACCCTACCAGGAGGGAAGAATTGGAGCGGTAAAATTTCATATTACCGATATCATATTGAAGATCCAATTTATTTCCATAAAAATGTTAACGTTAAAATTGAGCATGGACATGCTAATCAACGTTCAGATGATTTTTCTTCTACTGCTTATTGGTACCAAAATGAACCTCATAAAAAGTTTAAATCTATATTAGAAGTAAGTGAAAGATTACCAAGAGAAGAACCAAAAGAGTTAATTTAAATTGTCCTTATTATTTTTATTTATATTAATTATTCAAGAGCCTTTTGTATTGCTGCTCTTGCGAGTAACCTAGTTGAATCCAAACAGGGTAAAGGACTATCATCAATATCAATCAGTAGAGGGATTTCTGTACACCCAAGAATAACTGCGTCACAACCATTATCTTTAAATTTTTTAATAACGCGATTAATGAATAATCTAGATTCTTCCTTAATTGTACCATTTATAAGTTCTTCAAATATAATTCTATCAATCTTATTTCTATCAACTTCTTTCGGTATTTCACTTTTGATTCCAAACTTTTTTAGAGAATTGGGATAAACTGAAGAGGTTACGAGGTATTTAGTACCCAATATACCAAGGTTCTTAAACTTCTGTTGTTTAGCTTCTTTTCCTACAACTTCTGCTATATGCAACCATGGAATTGGGGATCTAGATATCATTAATTCAAACGCTTGGTGTATAGTATTATCAGGGCAAATTGCAAAATCCGCTCCTGCTTCGGCCACTATTTTTGTAGATTTAAGCATTAATTCTGCAACGCTTTTCCAATCTCCATTCCAAATATGTTCCATATAATCAGCTAGAGGTGGAGTATGCATAGTTATCTCAGGATGTCTATATTTAAACAACTTTTCCTGTGCTTCAATACATATTGTTGTATAACATAAAGCTGCACCTTCTGCACTACAAGCAACAATCCCTATATGCTTTACCATAATAAATCATTTCTTTTTTTTTTCAAAACTTCAAATTTCATTACCAGTTTTTATACTCAAATAGATTTTAATCCTAATATCTTTCTTGCTTCTGATGGATCTGCTACATTGCGACGAACATGTTTACAAATACTTACATAATTTTCAAACATATTCTATTGTTGCAGGTGGCTTAGGTGTTACATCAAAATAAACATTTTTTGTTTTAGGAAATTCTAGCAGTGTTTGTTTCACATTTTCAAGCAACTCTATCGGTAATTTTGTAACTGTTGCAGTTCTAGCATCTTTACTGTTGATAGACCGGATTACTACATCATATTGACCTGATGATTTAGTACCTAATTCAAACATTATTCTTGCAAAACCTTCTATATTAGATGCCCTTTTAACAAGTTTTTCATAATCCCAATCTCCTTTTTCAATTAGTGGAAGTTTATAAGTCCGTTTACCATTCACTAATCCTGTAACCTCTTGATTTAAAAGATCTTCACTAACAGCAGCAAAAACTTGGAATGGTTCTTGTTCACCGTCATCATTTATAATCATAGGGCTTCCAAATTTCTTTACGTAATAATCTTCAACAGAAGATTCTACTATATCATGAACTTTTTTCTCAAATTCTAAATTCTCCTCGGTTACTGGACCAATAATCCGTGCGGCTAGAGCAGGTCCTGGAAATGCTTTTCTATATACTAATTCTTGTGGCATATTTAAGTAATCAAGAACCTTCCGTACTTCATCTTTAATGAGACTTGCAACTGGTTGAATAGTAGCTTCAACATCATATTCTATATCTAAATTATGTTGACTTTTTACAAAACCATCAAAGTTTTTTTTTAATAATTCTCGTTCTTCTTCTACACTCATAGTTTCCTTTAAATCTGTGATCTTTACACCAAAACTCTCTTCAATGTCAGGCAAGATCGTTCCATCTGCTAATAAATCACAATTTTCTTCCTTGATGACTTTACTAATGATTTGAGAATAAGCTGACTTGAATAATTTTCTTTTATTTTCAGCTTCACCTTCACCATATATTTGTGGCAGAAATTCGCTACGTATATCAATGATTCTGACATCTGTGAATAATTTCTTAATGTAATCTCTTTCCTCTATTCCCCTAATTATTCTCATAAGACCATGATCAATAAAAACGGGAATCATGTTAATCTTTGCTTCTTTCAATAAGGTATATGTTGCAGAACTATCAATACCTCCAGACAACGCACAAAAAACCTTCTTATCACTGGCATGTTTCTGTAAAAATTGGACCGCTGCTTTTACAAACTTTTCAGGTTTTTTAGGTGGGTCGATTAATCTATGATTTAACATAGAATAGATAAGTTTGATACCTAAATTAAGTATAATTATTAAGTGGTTATTTTCTTAAAAATCTTTTAACTCCTATAGAAGGAAACCCTTTAGAGTTCACCATAAAAAGATATCCGGGACATAAATATATGTCATATTGGAAAATAAATACCGAGTCATTCATTGGTTTCTCGGTTATTCAATCATGATTTCTGATAAATTCTTCTAACTGGACAAAAATCCCATCTGGATCTATAGCCGTAACGATTTTTATTAGATCCTTTCCTGGTGTTTCAGGAGTTAAGTCTGCAACTTGAGGAGAGCTAATAAACTCAACCCCCTTTAACTTTAGGTAGTTATATACTTCATCAACATCATCCACTTCAAGGGAGATCCGAGTAATTCCAACATTGTTTATCCGATCATATGGTTTTCCCGTAGAAGGTGGTTTAGTCCATTGAAGAAGATCAAGTAGTGTAGCATTTTTATCATAACCAAAGCGGATAACCCACCCTTTGTATTCTGCTATATCACCCAATCCAAGAGCTATTCCAACACCTTCACTTTCAGTTTTTCTTTTAATAATGGCTGCTTTCTCTCTATTACCCAGTAGATGTCCTCCTAGAAAATCAACATAGAATTCCAAGGATTTTTCAAGATCTGAACAGACTACATTAAAATGGATAATCCTTTTTATCATTAAAGTGCTTTTTTTTTTCATTTTTTTCCAATCTCAATCCGTTTTTTTAGATATAATCAGCTTAATTCACTTAAAAAAATTCTCATTCAAACGGTAATTCTTTTCAAAAGATAAATTAGTAGGTGACCAAGTAGACGTGATTGATTTCTAGTTTATTTAATTTATAAGGCAAAGAAATAATTGCTTGATAAAGGTTTTAACAATTATGGATAAAATCAGAAAAGTCAAAGTTTCGGTTAAAAGTAGGTCTACTTTTGAAGGGACTGGTGTAAGGTTAAAACGTGCTTTTGGTTATGCAGATCCTTCTTTAGATCCATTTCTACTTCTTGATGACTTTCATTCAGATAATCCCAATGATTATATTGCGGGTTTCCCCTGGCACCCACACCGTGGTATAGAAACCATAACTTATATGTTACATGGTAATATTGAACATGGTGATAGTTTAGGGAATGGAGGAGTAATTCAAGCAGGTGATGTGCAGTGGATGACAGCTGGCTCAGGAATTATACATCAAGAAATGCCTAAAAAAGATAAAGGTGATACACTTCTATGGGGATTCCAACTGTGGGCAAATCTTCCTGCTTCACATAAGATGATGGATCCGAGATATCGAGATCTGAGAAGAACCGACATCCCAGAGATCTCTTTGAATGATAATAAAGTACAAATTAGGATAATATGTGGAGAAGTTAATGGGATTAAAGGACCAGTAGAAGATATCATTACTGATCCTGAATATTTAGACGTCACTATTAGTCCTAATTCAGAGTTTGATCATCCGATAAAAAACGGATATAATGCTTTTGCTTATACGATTGAAGGTGCTGGATATTTCGATTATGAAAAAGACGAATTAATAGAGAAGGAAACACTTGTAATATACCGAGAAGGAGATATAATTAAGATTAGCACAGTTGATAAAAAAGTACGATTCTTACTTGTGTCGGGAAAACCTTTAAATGAACCTGTTGCTTGGCGTGGTCCTATTGTCATGAATACAGAAGAAGAATTAAGAATTGCCTTTGATGAATATCAAAATGGGACTTTTATCAAGCATAAATAATATTATTATTGACCGTAGAATGGATAAATTCGATTCCTAAATTAAATGTAGTTATTAAGTGGTTATGATATTTAAAGTACTGAAATAATTCAATATGATCTAGGGCAAAGATCTTAGATTATTGAATAATTTAATTACAAAATTCGAAAAAGACTTGTCAATTTTTCACAATAATTTTGTATAGATAAGTTTTATTTGTCTTATTCTAATAACCAAAAGAGAAATTAACGTTAATAAAATATTTGAATCATAAAGATATGATGGATGGGGAAGAAAAAAAAAGTAAATATACTATAAATTTATTGTTTTACATATTCGATTGAGAGATGGTTATATTTTTGGTTTGTATGCATTCCAAAAGGAGCGGAAAGGGTATAACATCCAAATTCATAGAAATTAGTACCATCACTTTCAAGATAAAAGTCAACGTCTATATGTTCCACCGCATTTGGGTTGACCACATGAAATAAATATTTAAGAGCCATCACTCCATAATCCTCTCCATCTTTAAAAGCAGATAGGGCATATCCCTGTGTATTAAGTAAGCTTGTAAGTACAATATTTATAGTTATCTTATAGAGACCTGCCTTGACCAGGTGAAAGCGTGTATCTTTAAAAGCAGTAGTTTGATTTAAAATTATATACTCATTATTTATAATTTGTTCATTACCTACTTCAAGTAACCATGCATTATCCGCATTCATGGGAGGATTTAGTTTATTTTTTATAACATCTTCCCAAAGTCCTACAAGTCCTTAATTAGACTCACTATTACCGGAACCGAAATTAAGACTATAGAGATTATAACCTCCTAATCCTAGTCCTGCTAAACTAAATATAAGCACCAAAAAAATTAGTGTATTCTTATTGCCACTCGAAATTTTATTCCACTTAAAATTGTAATTATTATTAAATAATATTTTAGTTTGGGATCTAAAAAAAGTTGTGATAATTTGAATAAATATATTATTCGGTTGATTTTCTTAAAATTCTAACCCAGCTTTTTCACCTCTTTTTTGTAATTGTATAATTTTAAATTCTCAGATTTCTTCCAGTTATATAAAAACATCAAGATGATTGCCTAATGGGAGAAGAAATATCGTCTGAATTAAATACCAAAATTAACGAAAATGTAGAAAAAGTTTTTGAGAAGTGGATAGAGAAAGCTTCTAAGGGTGAATCGATAGAAGGAATTATTAAAAGTCTAATGGTTGAGAAAATCATGAATATCCTTGGAGCTGTAATAAAAAGAACCCTAGTAAGAAAGTTAGCTAAAAAAGCAGTGAAAAGGAGAGTAGACAAATTCTGGGAAAAAAATAGAGAAATGATTATGGGAAAAATTAAACTATTGTAACCCAATCTTTTTTTTTGAAGTTTATCTCTTGTTTACGAAAATTCAAGTAAAAAACAAAATTCTCCATTCTATAGGTGATAAATAATTTCACGATTCGACTTCAAGATTTTTGATGCACATCTTCACACATATGGAGTATTTCTTGACCGTAATGAAGATATTATTCATTATATGGATAGATTTAATGTAGAAAAAGCCATTATTACAACGATAAATAGATTAAAATACCACCATAAACAAAAAGAAGCTATTTCTCAGGGAAATAATGTGACTAAATTTATGGATGGCTTTAAGGAAGGAATGCTAAAAGATCAACTAGATCATTCTGATGTTAAGGTGGTTGCAGAAAAAGCTCCTGATAGATTTTATAAATTTTTCTGGTTTAATCCGAATATTGATCAAGAAAAAGAAGAAAAAGATTATCAAATATTAGAAGAACACTTTAAGGAAGGTTTTTGTGGTGTGAAAATTCATTCTGGTTTTCATAGGATTAACATACCGAAGGACATTGTAAAATTGGTATCTTTTATGCAAGAATTTGATAAAAACCTAATTTTGTATATTCACTCTCTACCAAAAACATCCTTTTTTAAAGGAGTGTCCACGAAAGATTTAGTCAATTTAGCTAAAAGTTTTCCAAACTTAAGAATTATTGTTGGTCATGCTGCAAATACTATGTCGTATGCTATGGAAGTAGGTATGACATTAAATTATGAAAATATCTTTTTTGAAACCTCCTGTTCAGTCTCCTTCGGAATTTACAACCTAATAAAAATGATAGGTCATAAAAAAATTCTATTTGGTTCTGATTCTCCAACAGCTTCTACACTCCCGATAGAAATTGAGAAAATTATCACCTTACCAAGAATTTCAAAAGAAATAAAGCAGGATATTTTGTTTAATAATGTAAATCATTTACTAGGAAATGTTAATTAAGATGTGTTATTGCTAACTTTAAGGAGATAAATCAACTTCTCAAATCTTTTTCGATTATTTGCAAAATTCACAACCTTAAAGTTAAACCAATTAAAGATTTCTTCCTAAAACTTAACATTTATTAATTAGTTAATTTGGGATCAACTTGTTATTAACCTTTGAGATATTTAAATCATATACTACCATTTATTTCTATTTTAATAACAAAGCAATTAAAAGAGAAATCCTATTTATTTTTAATTAAAAATAATAAATTTTAATTGATGATTGCGTGAGTTATTTAAGGGATAATAAAGTCTGGGAAGAAGAAGAAAATATAAAATGGGATGTTATAGAACTCTCGAAAGTTGACGACAAAATTATTAGAACCTTAGTAGAAAAAATGAAGTTAGATACATCTGATTTAACAGATGATTTTTTTATCGCGTTCGAGAGCCTATTGAAGATCGGTAAGAGAGCTGAAAATGCGATTGATTCCTTTATTGAAGAAACTAGTGAAATTCATAATTTTAAAGTAGATTTATTTAACTTTCTCATAGATTTTATTAAAAATAATACAATCGACTTTATCTTGGTTCCTCAACTATTTCATCCTGATTTTATCACTCGAGCAAGAACAATTTTTAGAATCCAACAAGCAGGTGATAAAAAATATCTAAATTTCATATTATCCTTGTTAAATGATCCCGATGATTCCGTCCGCTGGGCAGCAATAAGATATTTAGAAAAGTTCAATATGGCAAGAAATCCTTTAGTCTATCAAGAATTAAAGAATTTTGTAGAAATAGAATCGAATCCAATTATAAAAAAGAAAATAAAAGAGATTTTAAAAAAAAATTAGAATTATGGTTCGCTTTTTCTAAATTTATTCCACATATTAACCTAAATTACTAATGAATTTTGTCATATAGGTTTTTAACATTGGTGTTAAATCATTTTTCCATGCATGTCCATCCAATTTTTTTGCTTTATTCACACTGCGAAAGCTAGTCATAATATTGAATAAAGTACGCTTAATTGTATCAACAGATTGGGTTCTTTTGAGGTTTGTAGATAGTCCTGAAGTTAAATCATCGGCAAAATTGTGGACTATTAATTCTTTAAAATCTTCGAAATCATAGATTATCCCAAATTTGAAATAAGATGATAAAAATTGGGATAAAGCATTTTCGATTTTCTTATTAGAAATCTCTATTTTTCTAACACAATATGTTTTTATCAATCGTTCTAATAAAAACCCACTGAATTTTTCTTTTTTGGCAGATTGCACAACGCTACTTTTTTGAGTTTGTATTTCTCTGGCTGGGCTCACAATATTACTTTTTTGAGATTGTATTTCTTTGGTTGGACTCACAACGCTACTTTTCTGAAATTTTATTTCTTTCTTCTCTTTTTCATCTTTTCTTGAAAATAAGACATTTTCATAATCTTTTACTATAATATTTGACAAACCAGACCGTAAAATAATAATATTCGTATTTATCTTTTCCATACCTTGAAAATGTGTCGGAACATTATGAATATGCTTTTCTAAAATATCATTGATATTAAGATTCTTTGATTCAAAAGGGCTAAAAAAGATTTCATATAAAGTGCTGAAATTGTATTCTCGGATATCTTCTTTAAGTAAATTCCTTATAAATTTATCATATTCAAGAAAGAATTGAAAAATACAATCATCGACAGCTAAGCTTAAATTATTTAGGGGATATTGCGCTCTAATAAGATATTTCTTGTATTCCAGACGGATTTTCTGAGCTCTTATCCATTCAAATGCCAGATCTAAAAGTTCTTTACCTTCAGCAATTTTATCTCTAAAATATAATAATGTTTCATATACTTCATTATAATTAGAACCGATGGATTGATTTATTAAAAATCTAGCAACAATTTGACTTGGACCTAAATTTTTAAATTGATTTTGTAACCTATTATAATACCTTATCAATTTATGTTTTTCGATCTTATACAGCTTCTCAAAATTTGATATTTCCATTTTAGTTACTAAACCTCAACTTCAAAATCATCCTTATTATCAAGATTATCTGCAATCTGATTGAGTTCTACATCTGAAATAGTCCCCCATCTCACATTCTCAAATTGTGGATTTATCGTTTTAATAACGTCTCTCAGATTTTTCTTACTATCCAAGATTGATCTTAGAATCTTTTTATAGTAAGACATGTTATGATTTTCTTCAGTACTCTCTTTTTGTTGGACTAAAATTACACCATAACTTTTATTAATACTGTGTTCCAAGATATTTTCTTCTAAATAAACAACCTTTTTATTTTCATTACTGAGTTTGATTAAGCTAATATTAGGAGATACTCCTTTTTTATTATAAAGTACTAATGTTTCACTAATCAGATGCTCATAGTAATCTGGTAAAATTGACATAACATAATAAGATGGAATAAAATCTATGTATTTTTTTCTAAGTGGATTGTGTTTATCAAAAGTATAAAGGTTTGAAACTCTTAAATCCTCAGCATTTTTCCTTTCAATTACTCCAACACAATAATATTGTTGCCGTTCCGTCCAATAAGACTTCCTAGACGCCCCTAGAGAATACTCAACAAGATTTAATCCTCTATGTAATTCATTTTGAATAAATCTGTCCATCTTAAATCGAGATCCTAAGAGGTTTTCGTTTACAATTTTTCCTTGGAGAATACTTGGGTGGATATATTCTGAAATTTCATCCTGAATTAGCTTTATATCTTCAGTAAAAGGAGTACTTATTAAGGTGAAAAGATTTGTGTAACCATCAATCGTTTTCATTGAGGAATTGAGAGTAAAAAAAGATTGAATAACATCGGCAGCATAAGCTTCAGTATCTGACAATGATAAAGATGATTCAATAAATTCTATTATCCAGTTATTACCTAATCCGGTGGCTGCCGTTAAGAACACAGGACCCAGAAATCTGAATGAAAGCATTTTCAAATCATTTTTCCTATCCTCACTAAAATCTTCTGAGCATTTAATATTCTCAAATACTAAATTATTTTCATCAGCGAAGAAGAGTCCTAGAATTATTTCCTCATCTTTCATTTGCCATATTCTCACAGAAAAGCTTTAATACAACTTCCAATATAAGATAAACCCAATAGTTTTAAGTGTTAGTTTTTCGAAAATTCTATCTCTTACTGATACGTACAAAAGGCATGGGATTACAGTTAAAACTTCATTTGACTTCTTTATAGTAAGAGATATATCTATTCTAAAGAATATTCAAAATTTGTGGTAAAACTTAAATTCCAAACGTTACCTTCAAAGGTTTCGTTGTATGTTTGTGCTGATGTTAATACAAAAAAAAAAACAGATTATATTTATAAGAATTTGTTTCCATTAAATTAATAATTGAGTGGTATAAATAAAATAAAATTATATTAAATCTAATAATATATAATATCTAATTACTAATAGGATTTTTAAAAATGTCCAATTACGATTATACTTTTAAGATTCTTCTTCTGGGAGATGCATCGGTTGGTAAAACATCCTTCACAAAACGCTATTGTTACAATATTTTCAACCCAAGCGAGAGATTAACAATTGGGGTTGACTTTCATGTTAAAACTATTGAATTGAATGATAAAAAAATAAAACTTCAAATATGGGATGTTGGGGGAGAAGAAAGATTTAGATTTCTTTTACCAACTTATTGTTTAGGTGCTAACGCCGCATTTCTGTTATATGATATAACACGCCCTTCTACTTTAGATAATATATCAGAATGGATGACAATTGTAAGACAAAAAGGAGGGCCTATCCCCATAATGCTTGTAGGATCTAAAATTGATCTTTCTAATAGTTCTCGACAAGTTCCAAGAGATTATGGAATTCAAATTGCTGAAAAAAATAATATGGCAAGCTTTGTTGAAATATCAGCCAAAGATAATACTAATATTGATGATGCCTTTAAAGTACTTACTGACTTGACATTAGAAAAAACTAATAATAGGTGATGTTATGGAAGACGCCGGATATTTATCTCTCAGTCAATTGTTTGATTCTATTGGGGTAATTGAAAAAGGTATCGAAAGAATTTACCATTTTATCTTACTCAATAAAAGAATTGATAATCTTAAAGATGTGTGTGATCAATTTGATCTCTCTTTAAAGAGAGGATATAAGGTGTGCTCAGTACTCAGTGATTTAGGTCTTGTTCAAATTTATGACAGACCAATGAAAATCCACTTAGCGACTCCAACCTTAGATTTATGGCAAAATTTAATTCACCATAGAGTCGAAGATCTTCAACATCAATTTGAGGAAAAGAGGGGTAAATGTGAAGTTGCTCTTAAAGCCTTTATTAATAACTATAAATTAGAAGAACAAGTTCCCCAAGAACCTGTTGAGTTTATTAAGTATGATCTTCGGAATCTTGATGAATCTTATCATGCGCTTTTAGCTCAAAAAGAATGTAAAATCGCTATTGGCATAAGATATAATAATCCGTTAGTAGATTATATTCATGAGGATTGGCGTAAAACTTTATCCGAGGATGTTCAAGAATCCGTCCAACTTGGGATGAATAGGATCAAAGAAAATTTAGCGCAGATAAATATCAAGGTTATCTTTAATTCCGAAGTGATTAAAGAATTATTATCAAGTACAGAATTTGCTCTCCTCATTGAGAATGTAGAACCCTTTAATATACAATTCAAGAATATTAACATTCATGTTACTGATGAGGATTTTAGTAATTTTAGTTTGACCGATAATGAACTAATACAACCAAGTTTCGATCCAACCAACATTTTAATTGGGATTTATGTCTCTAAGAACAAAAATATATATCAGATTTTTAATGATAAATTTGATGAGATATTTGAAAAGGGAATTTCTATTGATCAATTTTTAAATAAAAGCGAAGACATCTCTATTAAGACTCTTTCAGAAACACAAACTTTTGTGTTATGTGTAATGTAATTAGACTTGATAAGAATTAAAAAATAAGAAAAGATAATATTTATTGTTCTCTTTTTTGTTTTGCTATTAATGCTTTTCTAAACTTTTCTAGCATTGCTCTTGGTGTCACTGTGTAATCCTCTTGTCGTTCATATCTTTTTAGGTTTTTCTTAATTCCAAACAAATATTTAGCAATATCTTTAAGTTTCTCTAATGGATATCTTCCCATCATAGCAATTGTCTCCATCTGTGGTGATCCTCCGCCGTGGAGTCCTGCAACTTGTAAAAGACCTGCAATATCGGAACATCCAATACACTCAATTCCTTTAAAACATTTCAAAACATTTTCTGGGGTCACTCTTGGATTTCTTTGCATATATTTCATTGCTAAGGGCCCTACTTCTTTATTATAAAAGGTATCGAGAAAAGGTAAGGCTGCTATTAATCCACCTGATAAATCCGCTAAAATTTTATATTCTTCGTATATTCTCTCTCCCGCAAGTTTACGTCCTGCATTCGTAAGAATCTCATCTGGAACCTGAGTGCCAGAGGGTGCTCTTTCAGAATGGAGTGCACTTGATTCACCAGCAGCAAAAACTAACTCTCCGGTCCCTAAAATATGAGAAATCTTATCTTTTACATGAGAAGTGCTTTGAATCCCATTGTATTCTGAAACTAGCGCCGCAGCACTTGCAAGAACCTCTGACATCGCTGCTTTACAACCTGTGTAAGAATGACGATGATAATGTGCGAACATTAGTGCTAAAAATCCTGCATAAGGTGTTTGTTGATGATCTTGATGACCATTTAAAAATATTCGCTCTTTTGGGATAAAAACATCGTCAAATATTATAAAGGTTTCACAATCACCGAGAGCTAAAGCTGCTAAATTCATGTTTTCTGGGACATTTTTGGGTTGACGAAAATATGCGGGTCTTACCAGTAATTTCACACCTTCCCAATCGGCTGGAATTGCAAATGCAACAGCATAATCATGATCATCTGGCATCATCATTCGACAGGGAACTACGATTATCTCATGTACGTAGGGAGTATTAGTGATACAACATTTTGCACCACGAACAATGATTCCATCATCTCTCGTTTCTACAATCCGTAAATACGCGTCCGGGTTTTCTTGCTCAGAGGGACGTTTCAATCGATCCCCTTTTACATCAGTCGATGCACAAGAAGCCGCTAGATCATTTTCTTGAAAATATTTTAAAAAATTATTGAAATTCTCATAATATTTAGTTCCTAATGATTGATCACATTCATAAGTAATAACAGAAAGAGCATTAAGAGCGTCTATCCCCATACATCTTTGAATACAACCTGAAACTCTATGGCATAAAACTTTAGTCATCCTTTGTTTTTTGAATAAATCTTCTTTATTTTGATGGATATGGCAAAACCTATTTATCTTTTCTCCGGTCAGATGTGAGGTT
>Ga0209976_10000339_pt1 | contig 33210 bp, 48 predicted proteins | sample SumtaG_FD_182806 | JGI IMG/M metagenome (GOLD analysis project Ga0209976, IMG submission 182806) | Deep subsurface microbial communities from Indian Ocean to uncover new lineages of life (NeLLi) - Sumatra_00157 metaG (SPAdes) (version 2) | ecosystem: Environmental > Aquatic > Marine > Oceanic >...
CTAAATCTATGGTTGTCGTCTTACCAGAGCCTCTAGGAGCAGCAATCGCTATTCTGCTGTATTTAGGAATGATTGCGTGTAGCTCACGCTGATAATCAGGAAGTGGTGATTCTATGTGGTCAGGAAATAAAGAAGCAAAATACTTTAGATTGTTTTCATCTTCAAAGAATTTAAGAAGATATGCCTTGGTTTCTAGTCTACCAAACTCTTCGATTAAGGCACTGATACTTTTCATTTTGGTGTTTCATCTTTAAAGAATTTATCCATTTTTGCCATGTGCTCAGGCGATAGTTGTAAATCAGTAGTAAGTTTACCCATGATTTCAGATTTAGATACTCTAGTAGGCAAACCAAAGATTAGTCTTTCACCATTAACTGCCTTCTCGCAAGTATCGGCTATATTCTTTAAATCACTTGTTTTGATAACCTTAGCATTTTGAAGTACGAATAAATGTTTAGTGGCAACTGACAATAATCCTCTGAAAACCCTTAAATGCTTAGAATTGACTTGTGCTATCTCGTAAATCTTATTTGCTTCAAACTCTTGTAGTGCTTTTTCACCCAATTCTTTCCTAGTCTTAACCCAATCCTCATCACTACCATGTTGCTCTACTAAAGTAAGTGATACTTTGAATTTCTTAGCCACTTCAAGATAAGTCCGAGTAAAGGACTCAAGGTAATATTGTTGAGCTGCTACCCAATCAATATTCTTAGGTGTATTAGGATGTGGACTTGTATCAGATTCTGATACAGGTTGTTTTACTTCATCACTCATAATTTATCCTCCTCATCTAAATACTTTAATGGTCTAATATCTTTTTGGGTTTCAATAAAAGCAGAGTCATCAGTGCGTTGTAGAATTAAGATTTCTTTAGGATTCTTTTCAAGATATTTCCTAAAAGCATTTATCCGTTCTTTTTTGCTAACAGAACCGCTAACTTTAATAAATACTCGAGGTTTTTCTAATTTAGGATGTTTTTTAGTATAGTGAGCTTTCAATGCTCTTTTTGTTTTACATTCATTGCCACATTCCTCACAACTAAATTTAGGCTCATCTAACCATTTCTTTGCTGGTCTATCTTCTAAACCTGGAAATGATTCAAAACTAATTACTTGATAGGGGAAACTACCATCAAATGCCTTAGAAATAAGTAAATTCAACCTTTCAGCATCTTTACCACCTTCCGAAACAACTAAAACATCACTGTGTTTATAAGTATCACTAATTGCTTTTATTACTTGAATTGCTAATGATTTATCTTTTAATGAATCTCCAACAAATTCGCTTATATGTCTTTCTAAACGATTAAGGACAATAAAATCAGAAACAACCACTTCTGTCCTCTGACGATTTTGGTTAGTAAAAGTGTTGAGATAGCCTTCAATATAAACTCTACTGCCTTTAATCGCTAGTTGAGGAAAAAGCTCTGCTGATTTACTCCAAAGGACAATATCTGTGAATTGTGGCTGGTTATTGGGTGAAGTATCTGTCGCAACAGTAGCATTACAGACATAATCGCCTTTTTTAGTTTGATTTGTCTTAGGGTCACGGGCTAAATTACCTACTAAGATAACTTTATTTATAGTTTTTGACATTTTGATACCTCTTTAACTAAATCTATGCAAACCCCATCACTTATATCATTTAGCTGGCTCGCTCAAATGTGCCCTCTAATTCTTTACAATGCCTCTCAGCCCTATCTACACTCCAAACGTCTATTGGATACCTGACAGATTGAGTAGAAGTTGTAGTTTGTCCTTTTTTTCTGGCAATTACAAGTTGAACTCTGTTTTCACCTCTACCTCTAGTAATATTTCTAAAACTACCTTCTTGAAATCTTCCTGGTGAAACTATCCTACATACATGAAAGTTTGGTAATGGCATAATTTAACTCCTTTCGAATGGATTATACTACATTTCTAAAGCATGATTTACTAACTTATTAACCACTTCTTCTTCAGCTTCCTCAAGCTCATTTCCACTTATATATCTTTCAGAAGCCAAGCAACTAAATCGAGCCAACAATAAATGAGTCGCCTCATGTCTAGCAGTTTTCTTTATATTCTTCTTAGTCAAAGGACAGGCATAATCATCCCAATTCTGAGTAAAGAAAAAAGTCGCTACTTTTCCTTTTAAGGTTGTCCTTAAAACTCCAAACACTCCCTTACTTGCTTTATGTTTAAAATATACTTGCCAGTCATTTAACTCAAATATATCAACCCATTTCTTAACTTCTTTTTTGAATAGATTAAAGTGATTTTTAGTTGTTTTCATATCCGCTTGGCATTTTTATACTGCAATGTTTGCAATAATCTTTGCCATTATTAAATATCTCCATCTGGTTTATAAGCGATTACTGATAGGGAATAAGGTTTGTTTTTAAGACTTTTTATTCGTGTTGTTTTTATAAAATTAGTTTTCGATAAAAGCTTATTCAGTGTTTGGAAAGTCCACCCATATTTATAGTGGTCTAATTCATGTTTTTGTTCTCCATAGATTTCTCTTAACAGGCTCTCATTTTTTGTAGAAATAAACACTTTCATTACTTTTTCTAAATCAGGTACATGAAGTTCTAGTTTGCCTCCAAACTTTAAGCAACGATGCCATTCAATTAGTGCAATTTCTGCTTCTCTTCCTGTTAAACATTGCAACATATAGCATGAACAAATATCTGACAAAGAATTAGAAGGGAAGGGCAACATTCTTGCATCATTCACATATTTGACATTGAAAATTTTTCTCAAATCAACTTGACCATAGTTATAATAAAGTGGATTTATGCCACCGCCTATTTCTATTTTTTTAACATGAGATATTCTTGAAGTATCTGTTCTTTCTGAAATTTGAGGCAATCTCTTTATTCTCTCATCCCAAAGACTATGAAATAGTGCTTCATTTCTTAAAGTAATTTCATCAAAGTTTGACCTATTTTCTTCTTTAGCAATATCATGGCTTACTCCTTCATAGTGAACAAGTTTTGCTTCATGATTAACATAAATCTTATAACCTCTTTTTCTGATTCTTAAACATAAATCAACATCTTCATAATATCCTCTAATAAATTCTTCATTGAATCTAGCTAACTTTCTTCTAACAAGCATACAAGCCCCTGTTATTGCTTCTACTTCTTTAATTCCTGCTTGCTTAACATAAGCATCTTCTTGGTTTCTGCCAATATGTTTGGGTTCGCCATTTATAAAAGTGATTCCTGCATGTTGGATTACCCATCCTCTTTTTAAGTCTTTAGGAAAATACAGCCTTGCACCAACTACACCAGCTTTAGGTTTTACTTTTAAAACATCAACCATTTTTTCTAGCCAATTATATTGAGGTAAAATATCATTGTTTAAAAAACAAATATATGGTTTGGTTGCTATTTTAAGTGCATTATTATTGCCTTTAGCGAATCCAAGATTCTTTTCATGAAAAAGACATTTTATACTGTGTCCTTGTTTTCGATATTTCTCCTTTAAAGCACTAATCACATTTTTAGTATTATCAGTAGAAAAATTATCTACAAGAATTAGCTCAAAGCCTGGAGAGGTTACTTTGTAAAGTTGTTCAACACAAGCCTCAGTATATCTAACATTATTCCAGCAAAGGATAATAATGCTAACTTTGTCATTTTTCTCCACAGATAATTTTGAACCAACTGTAATTAAATCATTCATAAACTTAACTTCTTCTCTTTATCTGACTTATCAATAACTATGGCATAAGGACTAAATATGAGTTTGTTTTTAGGCACTAAATACCCTTTAACGCCTAGGCTTGTTTTCTTTGGTGGAAGTACCACTATTTGATAGTCTTGAAGAAGATGTTTTAAGGTTTCTAATTCAATAAAGACAATTAATTCATGGTCAACTTCACACCAATAATTAGCTGTAGTTGTTAAAATTCCAGACTCAACAGAAACAATGTCGCCATACTCATCTTTTTTGTTAAACTCTGTTTCTATAAAGTAGTTACCTGTGTTTCTAGCAGCCCAATCAAATTTGACTTCAACAGACTTATTTATCTCTGGAATAACAATATCATAATACTTAAAATATCCCTCAACCCTATATGCTTTCGAATATGTCCTCCTAATAACTTTTAAAACTTCTTCTTCTGCTTTATGACCTTCTACTAAATCTTTTTTAAAATCATAAACGCCCATGAAAATTCCCCTCAAAGTTAGTAATAAAACTAACACTTGAAGGGATTTTCGCCCCTCACTGTAACTTAAACTATGGATTACTTGTAACTTTCATTGGCGATTAACTCTTGGTGAATCCCACTACCTCATAATTGCCGAAACTTTTGCTCTGATTCTTTTATAAATAATCTTGCTGTCTCAAGGTGTGTAATTGCTATTGCTAATAATCTCGCCTTACCACTTCTGCCAGCAATCGTCTTTCTTTCTTCTAAGAAATCCATAACTCTTTCGATTTCCTCAAGAAGATTTATGTCTGCCATTTAGCTCCTTTCTTCGACTCTTTGCCCATATTTTATAAATTGAAACCAAAAATAATAAGATTAACAATAAGTTTCTTATAATCAATACCCATATCACCACAGGTTGAAGTTGGATTAAATCACTCCAATGTCTAAAATAAACCCAAGTCAAAAAAGAAGCGGAAATAAATAGACCAATTTCTTCATCATCTAAGAAAGCTACAAAGGGAGCTAACCAAATTAAATACTGAGGAGAAAAAGTGTTACTAATCAAGATTGATAATAAGATTAATAAAAATGGTATTCTCATTTTTCTCCAATCTCAAAAGTATTATGGCGAAATTCTGTAACTGAATTCTCCTTGTCTAATAAATAAGGGATTGCTCTAACACTTTCTAAATGAACCCCTCTTACCCCTTGGAATTTAGCAAACCCCTTTAAGCCTTCTAAGCCACCATAGAGGCTTATGATTCCTAAAAGTAATAGGATAGGTATAGTTAATGGTAATAGACACCTTAAAATTGATTTAAGCGGGGTTTTTACTAAAAAATAAGGCAGTAGAACAACTGGATAAATTTTGACTAAGATAGCCAATCCTAAAAAGAACCAACTTTGAGAATACTTTTCTTTCTTTAAAAGGATAACCGCCCATAGGCTGAAAAAGGCTGGTATCATATCAAACCTATCCCAAAATAAGCCAGCCAGAGGCAAAATAGAAGCTATAAAAGCAAATCCTCTACCACCCATCTTCTTAATCATCAAAAAGGTTGCTAAAACGAACAATCCAATCAATCCATACCAAGTTAAAGTAAACCACTTTTCCCCAAATACTTGAGCAATCCAAAAGAACGGCAAAGATAATGGTGGATATTCAAGAAAGAAATCCACATAAGGAAGCTTGCTTTCCCACAAATAGGTAGCGTATCTATTATACAAAGCTAATTCACCCCAAGGTTTTGCTAATCCTTCAATCATTTTTTCACTTACTATTTTCTATTACAATAAAAATCTATTGGATTGCTTGTACCTGTTAAGACGATAACTCTTGGTGAATCCTAACTGACCTCATATCGCCAAACGCTTTTACTTAGAAAGGAATATCTGGTGATATGCCTTCTGGCTTAGACTTTGGCTTTGTATGCCTAACTATTTCTTCTTTCCTGAAACCTCTTTTCATACTATCTTTAATACAATCCTTGATTTTATCCAACGCCCTAATTACATCAAATGGACTTGTATCTGGTGGAAATTGAAATCTGAGACAATCAGTATTTCGTAACTCCATAGTATGCCTCCATGTAATAGCATCACCATCTTTATCAGCCTGAATTAAATCATCGCTTTGATAGTTAAGATGTATGTCATATTGCATGAATGCTTTAACATCTTTTGCTTTTGCTTTTTCTAATAACTCATCCTTAATATCTTCTAGTGTTTTAACTCTAGCTTTTGCTGTTACTGTACCTTTTTTTCTATCATCTAAAACCTTCATAACTTCTGACACTATTTCTTTTGCTAAATCTACATCAAAAACTTTCTTCTTATTCTTATCACTACACCAACCCCTTGAAACTGCTTCCATTATGTATTGTTTAGTAATCACTTTTTACCTCCTTTATTAACAACGAATTTATATTTTTTACTAAACTTCTCTAACTCCCCATTTACTTGTTTAAGCAAATTAAGACTTTTACTTTTACTTAATAATATCTTTGCCCCTAGCAACTCTACTTCACTTTTTCTACTTACTTTCATTTTTTGCCTCTTTCCCTTTTGGTGATATTAACCGAAACATTAATGTCTAAGTTGTAATCCTCGATATTGACCTGCTTTGCAATTCTATCTTTAAGTTTTTGGTCTTTTTGTAGAGCTTCCTCAATAACTGGCTTGGCGATTTCATTCATAACTTCTTTTATCCAACTATCCATTGAATACTCACATTTAATTAGGCTTTCGGTTCTTTCTTTTACATAGCTCTCTAGCTCTTTAAGCACCTTCTTTTCGATAATATCCTTTTTTTTCAAAACGCCTTCTGCCAATTTTTCAACCAGCTTTTTCATTTCAGAAGACTCCATTATCTGCCTAACTACCTCAGAGATTTGACCACCTGTGTACACCTGATTGCCCTGTGCGTCCATAACAGGCTGAGCCACAAAAAACGCCCTCAAGATAGCCACCTTCAACGCTTCAAAAATTACTGAGTCTTTCATTTTTTAACCCCCTTCGCAATATTTCTAAGTAAAGCTGCCTCTATACCTGCACGCTTTGGGACTAATCCTTGACTTTGCAAAACATTTCCAATCTGGTGTGCTCTTTGAGTAGTAAATCCAAAGTATTTACCTATTTGCTTATAAGATTTGCCTTGTAGTCTAAGTTTTATGTACTTTTCTACGCCACCTAAAGCACGATAGGTTTTATTGAATAAATCAACATTTAAAGTATATGGTTGATATTTGCCTTTCATTTTAATCCCCTTATATTATTTATCATAATTATTTGGTTATCGGAGAAATAGTTAATATTTTTTCTTTTACTTTTCCACATTTACTACAAAGAGCAATTAAGTAGCTTTTATTACTCCTATCTCTACCATAACCAGTAAATTTCCAATTATGATTACATTTTTTATCTTTCATAACTATCTCCTTATATATTTTAAATTAGTCATTTCCAAAACTCCCACCATTTAGGTTTAGGTGCTGGAAAATACTTTGGCTCTTTATCATCAAAACAAGAAACAGCTAATAATAAACCATTTGCCATTCCTCTCATGTATTCACTAACGTCATAATTGTCTTTAGAACATTGGATATTACATATATCCTTCAAGTCTTCAATTCTTCTTTTATAAGTTTTTTTCATAATGACATGACTCCTTTGTTTTTTTATCTAGTAATTTACTTGCATAATACATAATTGAAGCTACATTGAATCTATTTGGCAATTTGCTTTCATCTTTATTCATTAACTCTTTTGCCAAGATTCTTAATGCTTTAGCTGTTTCTTTTTTAATATTAAAACCTTTAGAATTTTTTTCATTAGGTAATTCATCTTTAACTATCCTAAAGATTTCTACTTCAGCCCAATTATCATCTTTAAATATATCTGTCATCTTTTAATATCCTTTAAAAATCTAGTAATCGCTCTGGATTGAAACCTTAAATCATCTAAGCCCTTTTCATAAGGCAAATCCCAATGAATGTGAGTTAGTTTTCTTTTAATAGTAGAAAAAGTAACACCTCTATCCTTCTTATCTTCATAAGTGAATTTGATTTTCTTTGTTTGAGTTATCTTCATATTTACCCGCTTTCTTGATTTACCCTATTATAAAACTATTCTAAAGTCAATGTCAAGTAGTAGTTGAATATAAAAGGGTGAGAGTTATTTCTAACGCCCACCCCTTCATTCTAAAACTAAATCTAAAGCACTTCTTTCAACCTTTCTGGTGAGTGCTACTACCAGCAGTAAAAGGTTTTAGCCGTAGGCGTTTAGCAAAACCTACGCTAGAAAGGATTTAGTAGGAGGTAAAGCCTACTAAATATGGTTGCGTCAGATAAAAAAGAAGTTTCTATCTGAAGCAATTATATTTTAATAAAATCTAAGTCAAATGTCAAATCAATGATTAATCATTGAAAGTGCTAATTATATAATCCTGCATTAAAAAGACAATTTTGCATAATTTCACCTGTAGCAAAATGGATTATGTTGAAATCTGTGTCTTTAATCTTTTTAAACCATTGCTCTAATAATAATATCCAATCATCTTCACCTAAGCCATTTTCATCTTGAAAAGCATTTAAGTTGGTTTCTACTTTAAGCCATTGAGCTACCTTGATGTTTGATGGTGTAGTGCCAACCTTCTCGCCATAACAATCAATGTAGTATTTAATAGCTTCAGTTAAGACTTCTTTATCCTTTAAGTGATTGTATTCATCTAAAAATTGGCTTATAGGATGTGCTTGTTTGTAATTCTTCTTATACGTCTTCTTAATTGTTTTATTTTTACTTGCTATCGCTGATTTATCATGCGATAAATTATAATTATTAATATCTGATTTATTATCTGTATTATTATCTGTAATAGATTGCGATTTTCCCTTAATCTTGTTTGTGGTTTTTACACAATCTAGTTTACGACTTTTACGCAAACTGACAATTTTATTGATTAATAAATCAATATTTACCTTATAATTAGTCTTTGCTGGCACACCTTTTAGCTTTGTTTCAACCAATTTAAGCTCTTTAATCTTCTTTTTGGCTGCTCTTAGCTCATAAACACTAACTCCTAACTCATCTGAAAAGTCTTGGTCTGTTTTATAAAACCACTTATGCTTCATGGTTTTATCCCAATAAACTAATTGTGATAACACTAAACCTGCTACTACACTGCCTGTAATCTCTGAATAAACTCTTTGATAGGCAATGGGCTTTTCCTGAAACTCCTCGAATAATTGTCTTATGACATTTGGATTGTCCAGACTTTTATCCTTTCTTGAGGTACTTTGACATTTGTTATAGTACCTCCTAATTAATAATAAAAAAATCACTTACTTTGCCAGATTGCCTAGCCTGATTAAGGCTATTAGGGTTGCCTACTTTAACTAGACAACCTGACAAAAAAAGTGATTTAATCCCTAATATTTTAATCATTGCTTATATTATAAATTGTTACTTTTAAGAAATCAACTTACATCCTTTCTGTTAATTATTCATATTTTAGTTTATATTAAAGTAAATATCAAGTCCAATTTAATGATAATTATTCAAAGTGGTTTTGATTATCTGATTATTTAAGAAATCCTGCGAGTGGCTGTTTAAAAGCGTGTTATAAGGCTCTTAGCCATCGCTTAACGGGCTTTATTGATTATCCTTACCATTCTTCTTAACTCCAAAATAATAGGCTGCAACTAAGGTTAAAAGCCCACCAACTATTGAATTAATACCAAGTCCCATTAAAATAAGACCACCTATAATAGTAATTGCTGCTATTAAGTCTGTAGCATCAAAGGTATTGAAATTAAAAAACTTCTGTTTTGCCATAAATTAAACACCCCCTTATCCTGCACATACTCCTCCACTCATAAGCACTACATTGCCACCTACTGGTCTTAAATCATTATCTAGGGTTGCATCCAAACTTGGCGTGCTTGAACCAGTATAAGATGTTCCATAGTGTAATGCTATTCTCCCTACAGCACCAGGTCCTCCGTTTGCTGCTGCAGCACCAGCTCCTCCATCACCAACAACTACGTCTATTAAATTTGCCCCCAATATTGCAGTATTAGCCTTTATTAAAACCGCTCCTCCGCTTCCTCCTCCTCCTCCAGCAATATCACTGTGTCCAGAAGTGTCACCATCACCACCATCAGAACTAATTGTCCCTGTTATTACAATATCGTTTGAAAAAATCGCCACCATTCCGCCACTATTTCCTCCACCACCACCACTATTGCTAGTATTGGTTGTTCCTCCTCCTCCTCCTCCTCCTCCAAAAACCATTGTTGTTAAGTCAGCACTTCCTTTGGCTTCTCCAGCTACACCACCCTTGCCACCATTATCATCGTTTCCAGCAGTACCAGCAGCAGCATGACCTCCTCCAGCTCCACCTCCCTCACTACTGCCAGAAAAAGTCCCTCCACCACCACCGCTTCCATTTGCCGCCTGTTGTCTTGTATTCCTTGCACCGCCTGTTCCTTCTCCCGTATATCCAATATAACCACTGCCACCTGGAGCTGTTTGGTCGCTTCCTCCTAGAAAGCCCTTGGTATCTGCTATTACATTTCCAGTTACTGTTGTTATTCCATTACACATCCATCCTATAATTCCGCCTACATTTGCATCCCAGGCTTTAGAGGTGTAATTTTTTGTGTTGGCAATTGTAACTGAAGAATATTGTTTCAAAACCCTAACTTGAGCCTGTGAATCACCATCATCGGTGTATGTGTAAGTCAAATCATATTTGGTAGTAATTGTTCCTTCAACGTAACCACTTATTACATTTAATTCCCATTGTCCTGCCCCTGTCCCCCTTAATTGGTGAATTAAAACAATTTGATTAGCCTCAAAAGAAGCATTGGTAGCTGATAATTCAGTTCCAGCAGCTGAACCACTACAAGAACTGTCTATTGGAACTTCAGTAGTATCTTCAGTAATGTTTAAAGCTCCATCAGCTCCATTACCCCATCGTTCATTTGAAAGCCATTGTGCCACAATTACCTTTAATAATGATTATACTGTTTCTCTTTATATCTAATCTGCACACACTTTATTTTGGCATCTCCGCCTAAATCATCTGATGTAATATCCCTCATAATCAAAAAGTATATTTCTTGTCCTCCTGCTAAAGTACCAGCTAAAGTAACATCACCAGACCAAGGCGAGATATGCTCGTCTTCATCAGCGTGCCAGGTATCTTCAACTTCAATAGCAGTTCCTACTGCTTGGTCTAAAGCGTCATTATCAGCAAAAGCTCTACCTGATAACTCCATAACGAGTGTTTCAGCAGCTCCTCCACCAGTAACTTCCCAAATAAACCTAAATTGGATTTTTAGACCATCCCAGTTATCAGGCATATGCACCCAAGCATAAGCGTATTCATCAGCATCTTTGTCAAAATCTAAAGTGTCATAGCAAATCTTTTGTCCTGATGTTTCACTTCGAGTTGAAGCCGCACAACCATCAGTGGCAGTTGGTTTTAAAAATCCAGGGTATAAGTCAATAGTTTTATAAGGGTCAGTATCCGCTTCTTCAATGTTACCACCACTAGGAAGATTAACTTTTCCTCCTGTAGGAATATCTAAATCTGTTCCAGCAAGTTGAATTATTTGACTGCTTTTGCTAGTAATTTCTGTATCAGTGATTTCAGTTTCGCCATCAGCAACACTAACTTCAGCTAACTTATAATAATTAGCAGGGGTAGATGGTGCACCTTCACCAGGAGTCCCTTTAACTACATCAACGCTGGCAATATTTGAAGCATTAGCATCAGCAGTTGCAGCAGTATCAATTTTTATACAGATAATATCAATTCTAGTAGAGCCTGAAGAATTGGAATCAATAGTCTTAGTAACAGCAGTGTCTAAATTAGTCCTCATGTGGATACCAAGAGAAGAAGAATAAACATAGGCTACGCCAGTCGCTACTCCAACTGCCATTGCCACAGGGTCTTTTTCAGCTACTAAATAATGACCACTATCCCTTATTCCTGAATTAGTTCCCAATAAATCTCTAGCCAAGGTCATCAGGTCATTATCCTGACAGTTTGTCATTTGATTTCTAATCGCTACATAATGTGCCATAAATTAAACACCTCTCTTTTATCTTAACATTATTTCTTAGCTTTTTCTAACTTTTTAATTCTATTTTCTAAATTAGTAATCTTTTCTAAAATACTTTTAGATACTGTTTCAGATAATGCAAAAATGCCTTTTTTATCTTGCCATTTTAAAAACTGTTTTGTGATTACATTTCCTTTTAAGGCTTTTTTGCCAGTTTCTTTTTCAAAAAGTTTAATTATCTCTTTTCCTGTTTTAATCTTGTGCATAATATAATCCTCCTTTAAAAAACTGGGTAGTATCACCCCCATTACCTGCTACGTTTTGATGAAATTGTAATCTATATTCTTTTTCTCCAGATGGGATAGTTAATGCCCCGCTTCTCATAATCTCTGCATTTATCCACGCTTCCCCTACATTGGAAACAGCAGTAGTTGAAACTTCTGAGTCAGCCAAGGCTTCGCTATCAGTAACATTATAAATTCTATAATAACCAGTCCTACCACCAGTTTCTACACAGCCTAACACTTCAAAGTAAACCTTAGTAAATTTAAAACTGTCTCCATTTACTTTAAATTGAGTAGCACTTATATTTGTCCAAGCAGTATTAGGAGTCCACTGTCTTTCTCCAGGGTCAACAGCATAAGCAAATTCTCCTAGTCTTAAAAAGATATTAGCTCCAACCCTAATTAAAAGGTTAGCATCAGCAGACGTTACTACATCATATCCAGCTTCTGAAATCTTAAATTCCCCTTCAATCCCATCTAATAAAATCCTATTTTCTCCAGTATCATCTTGTAGGATAATCTTTTTGACTTGGTTAAAAGCCTCCATGTTTTTTAACCTGCCTTCAAAATCCTTTAACTTGTTTAAAATATAATCAAATTGACTTAGTGGCATTAGTTGTATTGGAAGTTATAAACCATAACTTCTTTTCCTCCATTAACATAAACTCCTTGTTTTCTTATTTTAACTACATCAAATAATTCTAGCAGATTATAGCTTACTTTTATCCTAATCCAATCGCCTATCTGTAAAATCCCATAGGTAGGATAGCTTTCTGCTTTTTGGACAACCTCATATTCACTTCTAACATGGGCTTTTTTTATCAATAATTCATCACCTTTTGCTTCTAAAAACGATATGCCTTCTACATCTTTATAAGGATAAATTAACTGCCTTAATTTATAAGCACTCCTCATGGTTGTATTAGTCCTAGTAGCAGTATTCATTGCTTCGCCTTGACCAGACCCTAAAACAGTTATTTGATTAGCTGGCTCGCTAAAATCAAGTTCAAACCTACTAATCTTTTCTATATTTTTACCCCATTCTAAAACCTGACTGTCTGATAAATCATCACCCCTATGTGGATAATGGACTTTAAATTCTTTAGCAGCAGTTATCTCAAAATCAAACCCATTTTTTACTTCTGATAATTGAATAATCGCATCATAAATATTTTTATATTGATAAGTCCTATCTCTATCAACAGAAGTGTCAATATCACTTTCAGTTATACTAAAATCCCCATCAGTTAAACTCTGACTTTCATCAATCAATGTCCATGCTATTGCTCCTGCATCAGTAGAAGAAAATTCCCTTAAAGCTCCAGTATATCTAGTTTTAAATAAGTCAAAAAAGCCCTTAGCATAAATAGTTACATCATCATTATTTTTACTTAAAGCCCCTTGTAAAAGGATTATGTTTCCACCCCATACTTTAGTGTTTTCCCTATAAATATGGACTTCCCTTTTACCAAGCTGAATCATGCTTGTATTTAGTTTGTTATCGCTTAGCCTAACCTTAAATTTACAACTACCTTCCCTGTTTAAAACATGGTCAAAGTAAAGGCTTTTGAAGTTTTCAAATTCCCCTTGCTCATTTCCATCTAAATCAGTAATTTTTATTTGATATTTAATCACTACACCCCCCAGTAGCCATCACGCCAGCTAATTTCAATTCTAGTACCAGCTTCACTTCCAGTACCAACAGTTAAAGTGATAGTATTTGTTCCTATCCCTACTTTCCAAAAATCTCCGCTAATATTTGTATAAACATTAGTTAATCCATTTAATAAAGCAGTCCTCGTTTTAAAATCTATATCAACATAACTTCCATCAGGAATTTCAGCATTGTAATAAAGAGCTTCTCCTGCTTCTCTATTATCAATGACAAAATTAGTCCCAGGACCATGAATTTGAAAAGAAGTAGGATAAACTTTAGCATTACCACTATTAGTAATCTCTAATTCATTAGTAATTCCACCAGATAAAGCCAGGGGAATCGTAGCAGGTATAGTAGCCCCACCTGCAATAGTAGTAACATAGCCAGTCTCAGAATTAAGGGTATTGCTGTAAAAGATAGGGTCATTAGCTTCAACTTCAATTTCCCACTCTGCCATCAACCCTTTTTGAGACATCCTTAATTCAGATATGCCAATAACAGCAATTTGAATCACTGTATCATCCATTAAAGTAACCACCATTGTTTTTTCAGCGTTGTTAAAAGTAAAAGCATCTATTAAATCCCTTCTGTGGCTCATAAACAAAGCCTTGGTGGTTTTTAGAAGCATACCCCTTAAAACAATTCTTCTTTTTTTATAATATTGGCTGATTAATTCCCCACCATGCTTAATTGGGTAGTCATCTCTAACAATCCTAGTTGCTGGACTACTAAACCCATCTTGTCCAACCAATAAAGTAGCATAACCTGCACTGGTATAAATGGTAAAATCGCTACCATCACTGGCTTTTGGTATTACTATAGTTTCTATCATCCTAAATCTCCTCTAGTTCTATAATCAAAACTTAATCTTCGCATAAAAGTATCAATATCCATAGGCTCTTGAATCACAACTTGTCCAATTTTATTATGCTGTACTACTCCCCTGGTAGCAGTAGCCACTGGTGCTATTGCTGGTGTTACTGTTCTAGACATTGAAGGTAAAGCTATATTTCCTAATTCACTATAAGCGTTTTTAACAGCAGCAACAGTTTCGTCTAATGTTTGTTGAATTGAAAGACTCCCTTTTGTATCTTTATCAAGTGCATCTTTTATTCCTTGATTTATTTTATCAAGCCAACCCTTAATAGAATCCCAAGCATTTTTAAATGGCTGAATAAGAGCATTTTTAATTTTACTAGCTGCATCTCTTATTAAACCAGGCAACTCAAGAAATTTATTATAAACACCAGTTACTATCTCACCAATTTTCTTTATAGCCCAAGCCCTTACTTTTTCAAGTCCTTCTATTAACTTCTTGCGTAATGCTGTGGTAGCTTTTATTGCTACATCAATAAATCCTACAACTAAAGTAATCAATACTAAACCTATAAATCCTAATATATAAGCAACTATTTTGCCAGCCATTGAAAGTCGCTCCGACTCATATCCTTCTACAATGCTTTTAGGTGTTACTTTACCTAGATTTGTGAACCATTCTTTAAAACTCACCAGCAAATTGTCAAACCATAGTTTTATACCTTCTTTTATTTCAGTTAATTTTTGTACTGTATTTGTTTTAATTTCATCCCACCCAGTTAAAAATGCTGCTTTAATTGAAGATAGCCATTCTTTTATTCTATTTGGCAATTCTTCAAACCAAACTTTAATGGCTTCTCCCCACTCCATTAACTTATTTACAATAGCCAATTTTGTTTCATCCCACCAAGCTGAAATCGCTTCCCCTGTTGTAATCAACCAAGTCTCTACTTTACCAGGCAATTCTTCAAACCAAACTCTAATTTTTTCTTCTAATTCTATTAAATGAGTACCCCATCTTTCTAAAGTCCTAACATTGTAATCAATCATTATCCCTACTAGCTTCTCGAGTCCTTTTTTTACCTTTTCTGGAAGTGTTTGAAAAAATTTGATTACTTTTTTTGATGTTTCCTCTATCCAGTCCTCAAAAGCTTTTTTCATTTTAACTCCCCATGCCACTACTTCTTTGCCAGGGAGTTGCTCAAAAATCTTTACCATCTTTGACCACTCCTTAATAAGTATTTTTACAACTTCTATAATTCCCCATATAGCTAATCCTATGGCAACACCTATAGCAATAAATGGAAGGAGTGGAGTCATTGCAGTCCATATTGCTACAGCCAAAGCATAAAATGCAGGGACTAATACTCCTATGATTGCTCCTGCTAAACCATAAACAGCCCATTCATTTTGTTTAAGCCAATCAATAATGCTTTTCATCCTACCAATAAGTTTTGGTATATATTCTTCGATAAGTGGAGTAAGTATCCTAACCAAATGATTTAAGGCTGGTAACAAAGCAGTACCTATCTCAATACTGGCATTAGTAATCGAAGTTTTTAATGCTGACATTGCTCCAGCAAAGCCACCACCTGAAACTGCTACATCGCCATAAGTTTCTTCTAATTTTTCAAGAGTGTGATTTAAAACAGCAGTTTTTTCTTCACTTATCGTTAATTCTTCTGTACTTTTACCCAATTCTTCAGCATAATCTTTTTTAGCTTGAGTCAAATCTACTGTGATTCCTAGGTTATCCAAAATCATTTTAGACTCCCTAGACATACCAGTAATTAATGAATCAAACATAAATGTTACCTCTTGACCAGTAGCCCTAGCTGCCTTTTTAGAAAGAGCAGCCATTTGAGCAAACTGATTGCCAAAATCTGAGAAGGCTTCTCTACCTATAAGAGATAAAGCCCTAGTACCACCCTGAAGAATAGTTAATCTATCTAATGTACCTCTTGAAGCGTCAGCAACTTTCTTTTCAAAATCTTCAACACCAATACCCATCTCTTTAGTCATTGAGCCAAAAGCATCTCTTATGCTTTCATATTTACCAGCAACATCTCCTAATTTAAAAGAAGCAACTCCAATTGCTGTAATAGCACCAGCTACCATTAAAGATGAAGTCTTGGCTTTTTGCATACTAGAACCTACCGTTTTTTGAAAGGATTTTATATCTTTCTTTGCTCCTGTAAGTCCTTTTTTAAAACCAGTTGTATCTGCTTTGATTTTGGCTATCAGTGTGCCTAAATTCATATTATTTTGCTCCCATTCTTGATTTAGGAGTTTTCTTTAATAATCTTTTCAATTTTTTAACCCCATCTTTATCTAAAACCTCACTTGTTTTGTTTATGTCATCGCTAATTGCTGTCATCCTAACATTATCCCTTAATGAATCACTAAGTCTTTGTGGCTCTTTAGTATAAGGATTTTGGGCAATCATTAACAGCATTAAGTAGTTTTGATTGTTTCTTTGTCTAATCAAATCTAACATTACTAATGCTTCATCAGGATAGACCTTTTCTAAGATATAGTGTTTTGTCCAACCATACTCATTTGCAAAAGTGTCTATTACTTTTTCAAGCCAGTACCTACTTTTTTGGCTACCTCCTTTTTTTTGAGTAGCCCCTGAATATTTTTTTTTACTAAGTTAAAGTCATTTACATCAAAAATACCCTTAATCAAAAGGGTAACATCATCTAATCCATACTCATTAGTTAATTCTTCTTCTAAAACACCAGAAGCAATAGAAATAATCTTAATCAATTCAGGGAAGGACTCGGATATTAGCTTAGGTAAAGATGCAATAATTTTATCTTGAGATAACTTATCAAAATCTCCAACTTTTGTTGGAAGTTTATCTAACGCACCTAATACCTCAGCATATTTACCAAGAGGTAGTTTCTTAATAACAACGTCTTTGTTATTAATTTTTACATTTATACTTTTCATAGTCGTAATTGGCGGACATTACCTGTCTCAAATGCTAATTACTTATTAAGTTGTTGAATCTCCAATTAAACCTAGATAGTCTCCTGCACTTCTGCTTTCGTCTAACAATGCTTCAAAAGTAACTTCAACAATTCTTTCACCATCGTATGTGTAATCTAATGCAATTTCACTTCCAACTATTGCCTTATACAAAACAACGTCTTCTGATAAGTCTGCTGCATCGTTAGCAATAGGGTGAAGCACTAATTGTTTGGCTAAAGTTGCTAACGCTGTACCAACTTGGTCGCCAATAGTAGTCTTGCTTGTATCGCCTGAGGTTACAGGCATAGCGACTGCTAAATTGGACATAGTTGCTTCCGCTATAGGTGCTTTAACTGTCAATTTTTCACCTATAAGCACTTTCTCAACTATAGTATTACCAAATTTATCTACGGTAACATCGTGATATTCTGGAGTGTAAGTTACAACAACTCCGCCTTTGGTATGACCCAAATCAACATCGTTGAAAGTAATATTACAAACACCTAGTTTTACATTTGTAATGTCTGCTGCCATAATTAATTATTCACCTCCTTAAAAGTTTTATTAGCTAATTTTAATAATTCTGCTCTAGTTGTCTTAAAGTTTATATTATTCATAGTATTGCATTTAGGACACTTAATTTGTAGTCTGCCCGCATAAATATTTTCTAAAGCAAGCAGATTCCTGCATTTAGTACATCTAAACTCTCTATATACTTTGCCATCTACTTTTATCATAATACTTAATACCTATTTTAACACAAACTATCTTCTAATCATGCTTCTTACGTTAATACTAAACTCATCACGCTCATTTTCATCTCTGCCAATATGGACTGGCTCACTCATTAAAGTCAGGTAGTAAAAATAAACACCGCCTGAAACTAATTGAAGATTAGCCTTCCTATTAACAAGGGCTACTATTGCATCTACTTTTGCTTTGCCAGCAGTATAATTTGTACTTCTAACAAAGATTTGAAAAGTGGGTACTCCAGTTGGTAAATAAACATCAGGCTCAAATCCACCTGTGTCATAAACCACAACTACATCGTTGGGCTTATCAGGTAAATAGGCTTTGAATAAATCCTCAGCCAACGTACCTATTTCATTGTCTTCTAAATATTTAGCTAGATTGTCTATTGGTTTGTTTGCCATTTAATACATCCTTAGAAAACTTTTATTTTTTTATAATTCTACCGAAAGCTTCAATCATATATTTTCTATGTTCTGGGTCTTGCCATAATCTTTTTTGTTGTTTTCTATTAGTAATGCCTATCTTTTTTTTAGTTACTTCAGAATGTGGTTTGTGTTTATAAACTCCCGATGGCATTATTTTAATCCTTGTTTAATTCTTTCAGAAATTATGCTTTTAAATACACCCACATTATTTTTAAGTGGACTTTCTAAATATTTAGCTTTCCTACCTTTCTGAAACTTAAATTCTGGATGTTCATGTAATCTAACAGCATAAGGCGTGTTATAGCTGATTGCTGCTTCTAATTTTTTTTTACTGACTTTACCAGTACCTTGTAGATGACCAGTATCATGTGGCACTTCTAAAGCAGACAGCCTTAAAAGCTCATCTCCTGCTTCGCCTACTGCTTTACTTGCAACTTGAATCATGGCAGGTGTTGCTTTAGCTGACTTTATATCAAAATCTTTAGTATCCCAAACTATTTTCATAACTTTTTCTTTAAAGTAACTTTTATAAACTTAACACTCAAATCATCCATTGGTTGCTCTAGTTTAATTATCCTATAAGAAATACTGTTATATTCAACTTTATCCCCGACATCTAAATCAGCAACAGTATTTGGCAAGTAACAAACAGCGTCAGCTTGGACTTCTTCACCTTTAGAATCAATGATAATGATTGATTTCAAGACAAATCTGCCTCGATAAGCTGTGCTTGCTGAAAAGCTCTCTCTGCCATATTCATCTTTACTTGGGGTAGGATAGCAAGTTACTGTTTGTCTAAACAAATGCTTCATGCTACCAGCCTCCCTTTTCTATTCATAATGCCTTTAAGCAACATTCGAGCTTTAGGTGCAATTAGTCTTTCAGCACCTTTTTTAACTGTATATTGATAATCGCCAATAACTTCTGAACTTTTATCAGTTGCTCCTGCAAAAAACTCGACACCTTTTTCAATTATGTACTGGAGTTGAGCAGCAACAGCCCTTTTAACTGCTTCAGGAATTGATTTGTAGTAAATTGATTCACTATCAACTATCTTAGTAAAAATATCTTCTACTCTTGGGAATTTACCTAATTGCCTAATTATATAAACAGAAGTTGAATCAATAGCTGCTGTAAAAGCTGTGTTAACTGTGATTGAATTAGCTGACCCATCTGAAGAAGCGATTTGTCTGATTTCACCTACATTTGTACCAGCTACTACTTCTACTTCACAATAATTAAAGTAATTATCGTTGTAGCCAAGTGGTGAATCGCTAGAAGTATCAAGCAAGGTAGTAGTTGTACCACCTGTAGCCATGCCTTCATATTTAACTCTAATATGTTTATTCTGAAAACCAACGTAAGCATCTATCATTTCTTCAGCCTGACTTATCTGGTCATCGGCTTCAGTGCTATCATCAATTATAATATCAGCGTATTCTGATATTTCATCGCTGGTTGTGTATCTTCGTCTGCTTGCCATAAATTAAACACCTCCTTCAAATTATAACATCATTCATTGCAAATAATCTTTCTTGATTGTCTATAAATCTTCTTTTTAACCCTAGTAAACCAATCAACTTCATCTTTACTTTGCCAATCAATATCTTCTTTTTCAAACCAAGGACATTTAGCACCAACTATGCTTGCACTTCTTTCTGAGCCAATCCCTACTACAGTAACAGTAGCCAGTCTTTCACTTGAGATTACAGCCATACCCTTAATAACTGCATTTCTTCCACTAATTACTGCCTCACCAGTTATCCTAGCTGACCTGTTTGAATTATCAGATACCTGACCAGTTATTCTAGCGTTTCTAACGCTGTTAGCCGTTGTCTGCCCGTGTATTCGAGCCTCTTTGGTATCTTGGGCAACATCTTGTCCATAAACCCTTGCATCTCGCTCTGAATTAGCAGTATCTTTACCAGTTATCCTAACTTCCCTTACCTCATCTTCTGTGGTTTGCCCATGTATTCTAGCCTCTTTAGTTGAGATACCAGTAGTTTTACCATGAATCCTACCCAACCTATTGCTATTATCAGTTACTTGCCCATGAATCCTTGCTTCTCTATCTGAATTATCTGTGATTTCACCAGTTATCCTAGCTTCCTTTGTATCTTGAGCAGTATCTTGACCTGTAATTCTGGCTTGTTTATCACTATTTCCTGTATCCTGTCCAGTAATTCGTGCATCTCTTTCTGAAGTGAATGTTTTACCAGTTATCCTAGCTTCTCGCCCTGAATTATCTGTATCTTGACCAGTAATCCTTGCATTTTTATCAGAAGTGCCTACTGCCTCACCATGAATCCGTGCTTCTCTTTCACCAACTTCAGTATCCTGACCATGAATTCTTGCCAATCTTTCACCAGTAAATGTTTTACCAGTAATCCTTGCGTTTCTGCTTGAAGCGTCTGTGTCTTGCCCATGAATTCTTGCTAACTTATCTGAGTTGTCAGTTACTTGACCAGTAATCCTAGCCAACCTATCATTAGTATCTGTGTCTTGACCATGTATCCGAGCTTCCCTAGCATCTTGGGATTGACCTTCTACAAATATAGAATTTATAGTGTCAAATTCTTGCCAAGTTACAAATAAGACTTCAAATGAAGCATTTTGGTTTACATTTAACCAAGAAGCATAGCGTGATAACCCACCTTGTACGATTGATTTACCAACACCTTCTTGATAAGTATAAAGGTCAGTGCCTCTAATCCAGAAGTAATGAGCTTCGCCTTCTGAATGCTCTGCGACAGTTGGAAATCTACCACCTGGAGTTGCTTCTAAAACTTCTTCACCTTGTAATCCTGAGTCATGTACAAAATCATTTTCACAAATTGTGCCATCAGCTTTAACATAAACTATATGAATTTCACCTGATACAGTATAGTTATCAAGAGCAAATCCAAATTCAGGATAACAACCACAAACTGTTGCTATTGAAGTAGCAGAAACATCCCAAGAGCCATTATCTTCTTCTTTATATTCTAAAGCGTCATCCCTTACCCAAACACACAAGGTATCTTCTTGAGCTACACCAACTCTGCCAATGGATGAAAAACAATTAGGTGAAGCATTTGTATTGTTACTTAAAACTGTTATGCCATCCCAATTAACTGTTTGATTAGGAGTTGTAGATTTCCTAGATTCAATATAGTAATAATCAGCAATATTAGTATCGTGGTGAGTATAAGAAACCTGCCATTTAATATTTTTAAGTAAAGCTAAAGCAGGATAAATATATTTATCATTAGCCCCACCTGAAGTTATTGTTGAAGCAGCTTCCCATGCCCAAGCTGTGCCTGGATAAGTGCCACTATTTTCCCTTATTAGAATGTCTTGACCATTTGAATAAGCAATTACTACTTGGATTGTTGGTTTATCTCTAACAAAGAAGTCTGTTGAAACTCCTGCATCTGTAATTCTTGCATTAGTATTTTCTGTCCAAGATTGTGCGTAATCATCTGAATACCAAAATTCAATTCTTGATTCAGTTGGATTAAATAATGCTCTCCAAGCCCTAGCACCTTCAAACCATGTCTTTCTTTGCCAAGGATAGGCAATCATTCTATATTCACCAGCGATTACAGCACTTCTAGCTGAGTTATCTGTATCCTGTCCATGAATTCTTGCTAATTTAGATTTATCAGCAGTATCTTGACCTGTAATTCTTGCTAGTTTTGTACTATTTCCTGGTTTTGAGATATTACCTTTAGCTGTTACTGTCTGACTGGAGGTTATTGTTATTCGAGCTTTAGCCTGAATAGTTTGAGAAAATTCTTTTTCAATTCGTGCTTTAGAATTTATAGTTTGACTAAACTGTTTTTGGATAGCAGCTTTGACAGTTATTGTTTGACTTTGCCCAAATTTCTTTATAGAAACTTTAGCTTGGATAGTTTGAATAAACTGCTTTTGAATTCTTCCCTTAGTAGCTACAGTTTGTATGAACGATTTTCTGATTGAAGCTTTTGCAGTTATTGTTTGAGCAAATTGTCTTTGAATACTACCTTTAGCTGTTACTGTTTGGCTTCCTGTCCAAAAAGGTGTGTCAGTTGAAAATACAGGTGAGCCAAGAGCTGTCAAGTCATTGCTTCCTGCTAAATCATCATGGGTTTCAGAAGCATACCAGCTACCAACTAGGTTATTAGCTGTACCAGTAAGAACTTGATACCGATTGTCTATAATTTCTTGTGGGGTACGGACATCTGAAAAAACTCTTACATTATTTATCTTAGCGTCAGGATAATTTGAAAAAGGAGGATTGTCACCGATTCCACCAACAACAAAAGGGACATTGCTATCCATCATGGTAGTTGTTTGATTGTTGCCACCAGTAACAGCTATTGGTGAACCATTTTTGTATAAAGTTATTCCCGATAGTTTCTCAGAAGCATCCCATGTTACCGCTACGTGTATCCACACTCCAGTCGAACCAACCACAGCATCAGTCGAAGTTGTTGAGGTATAAATTGGAGTTTCACCACCATCACTAGCAATGAAAAAGAGTTTATCATTTACATCAATACCTAGAGTATAAGACCGTACATCACCAGCGTATTTAGATAATAAATAATTACTAGAGCCAACAACAGAAGGCAGTGTCTCGAATTTAACCCACATCTCAATAGAAATGTCGGCAGTAATAGAAAGTGGGACATTATCAAGAATATAACTACATTGAGAAAAATCTCGCTCAAAATCAATTGAATGTGTGTTGTTCATTAAAATGAAAAAGTCTCCTTGTTGGAGACTATAACTCAGAAGTAATATAGGTTTCCTTAGAAATAAGGCAATTCTATATTAAATCTTGAATTGTAGCCAAAAGCTCCAACAGTTTTTAATTTATTTGTTTAATTCTACACTAACCCAAGAATTTTTACTATTATTTTCATCAACCCATAAGCTAACTGTGAAATTCTTGTAGATAGCTTGTATGCAAATATAAAGCTCTGCTAAGTGCAAATCTTTAGGATTGTCAGACATCATATCTGCTACTGCTTTTCTGAAATACTTATATCCTAAAGGGACTTCGCCGCCAAATTTAGGCTCAGTTGAGGGCAGAGTAAAGACTTTACCTTCTGCTCTAATCTGCATACCTGTAATGGTAAGCTTGTTTTTTTCAATATATGCTAATAGCTTTTGCCAAGGTGATATTTCACCTTTAATTTCTTCAAACTTATCTTTGCCTTCTACTGCATTTTCACCATTGGATAATGACGCAAACCATCTGCATTTATTTTTGAATACATTTATTTTAACTTTCATAAATACCTCCGAAATACTTTTGCTTAGTCAAATTAGTTTCCTCATTCAACTAAGCGGTTGTTAAAAGTGATTTTAACATCCCTTAATTAATAATACTGATTTTAAGCGTAAGTCAACTCAATACGCATCTTAAATGCTGTTTTTAGACCTACTGAATCTGGACTTGCTGATACACCAATAAAGTAGTGGTGGTCTTCAGCAGTTGTGTCATCCTCTATGTCTAAAGCTGACCCACTTCCTTCACAATTTGTGAAGTTAGTATCTCCTAATTCAAATGCTTGGAAAGTAACTCCTGTTGGACCTGTGGCTGGAGTAGTACCATCGTAAGCAAAGAAAATAGCATTTTCAGTGATAACTGATGACCCATGATTGAATAGAATATCTAAAGTACATTCTGCTTCCAAAATTGCGTCAATATCTTCTGTACCATCACCCCAATCTGCTTGTGAATCGCCTCCACCTCCACCAGCTTGTGAAATAAATTTCACATTGTTTGGAGTATTACCATCTGAATCATCAGCACCTCCTGCTGCTTCAACGTGAGTTGAATCTTGATACTCAGAAACAGTGACAGCATCATCAAAAGCTGCTCCTGCGAATTGAAGTTTATCTGTATCTTCTAATTCTGTGTCTGCTACACCTTGTAAATTCCATGTAAATGTTGCCATATTTTATTTATTCACCCCCTTAGTGGTTTTAGTATCCAATTTTAATTTAAACTGGATGCCTTTATGTTTCTCTAATTCTTTCATATTATCAATACTATTCTTTTCCTTTTCTATATCCGCTTTGACCATATCTACTAACTTTAATTTGAAGTCATCGAAAGTTACTTTTTGAGTAGATTTGACTTGAAATGCCTTGTGATACTTTCTAGTACCTGTTGTAATTTCTACCCCTACTATAGCAAAGCCTTTTTCTTTATTTACTTTAATATCAGTGATTTTTGCCTTAACTTCTTTTGAGGGTGACATAATATCTTCATTATAGCATTGATAATAAAAACTTTTGATGTTTTTATTGCCAATGTTTACCCATACTCAAATTATCCCTAATAAAAGTTTTAGCAAGTTTTCCTTTTTGAGCAGTCAGTTTTCTATTAAGATATGCTTTTAACATGCTTTTTCTTAATTGCTCAACATCTACATCAGCCCATAGTTGTTTATGTATCATATTAAATGCCTGTGTCTGCTTATAATCAACAAGCCACGAGTTTTCATCATTAAAAAGTTTATGAATCCCACCAAAATTGGCAGAAATAATAGGATTACCGATAGACATAGCTTCTATCTGTGATAACCCCAAACCCTCTCCTTTATAAGTTGATACAAAACAATCTCCTGTACTATGCAATCTCATTGATTCTTCATTACTTAATTCCCCAAATACTAAAAACACTTTAGGATAGTGACTTAAATTAAATTCTTGTTTCCATTCTTTAATGTTTTTCCTAATTAATTCTTTTTCATCTTCACTGAAGCTTGCTCTATAAACTTTTAACAATAAACCTACATCTTTTTTGTTCTCAAAAGCTTTCCAATAAGCCTCGAGTAATGCTTTAGGATTCTTTCTTCCTGCCCATTGAAGAATAGAATAGAAAAGAAAACCATTAAACCCTAAAATTTTAAGCCTTTTATGTTTACGTTTATCTGTAACCTTAATGGGTAACTTAACAACCTTAATGGGTTTATGAACACCATTTTGCTTAAAAGTATCTGCAAGCGTCTGAGAAGCTACCCAGATTTTGTCGAACCTATTCATGTTTTCTACCCATTCTTCATTCAACCCCAACACTTCCCAAAGCATTGCACAAATATTACATTTACCTTTTTCCATTTGAAGTGCTGCCTTATCAGGAGTAAGCATTATTAACTTAGTATCATACTTAATCTTTTTATTTTCTAGTTTTTTTGCTAGTTTTTTGCCTTCGCCAAAATCACTTGTCTTTACCTGATAAGACAAAATTTGTGTTGATACATTGACTCCAGCTTTTGTCATGGCTAAAAGAGAACTTCTAGCTGCTCGAGCATATTCACTATGGTCTAAAAAACAAGATAAAAATTTTATATTCATTAAACTTCCTCTACTTTCAATATATTTCCAACTATTTGAGGTTTAACTAAACTATCAGATTTTGATGATTTGAAACTATTTAAAACAGATTCCCACTTATTTGCTGTCTGTTTAATGCTGTAATTCTTTTTAACCCACTTAGCACCTTCCCTAGCCATCTTTAAACCTATTTCTTTATGCTCATAGGCATATCGCATCTTTTTCTTCAAATCTTTCAAACTAGGCTCAATCATAAAGCCCGTATCTATTGCCTTAAATCTTCGATATAAAGCTGGTTTTAAACAATCAATCTTTAATTCAAAGAAATACTTTTTGTTAAAGTATTCACTCATACCTGAGTCATTAGGCACGATTACAGGAGTACCACAAGCTAGAGCTTCTAGTGGTGGTAATCCAAAGCCTTCACCTCTTGATGGGAATACAAAACAATCTGATTTATGAATTAAATTAGCTAATGACTCTTTAGAAAATGATTGTTTGATAACATTTATATTAGGATACTGACTTTTAAGGATAGGAAAAGGAAGGCTTGTTTTATTTGTTTTAAGGATTAGTTTAACCTTGTCTTTATCAGTAAATTCTTCTGTAAAAGCCTTGAAAACTAAATCCCACCCTTTTCTAGTATTAAAAGCGTCATAGTGTAGAAATGTAAAAGCTTCATTATCATTTTCTCGAATCTTATCTTTAAATTTGAAAACATCATCGTCATACCCAAGAGGAATTACATTTACATCAACTCCTGCTTTCTGAAATGCTTTCTGGCAAAACTTAGAAGGTACGAATATTTTATCTGCCATTTTTAAAAAATCCACCCACTCTTTAGGTATCTTGGTGGATTCAAACATTGTGTAAATGATTTTAACTGGAGTTTGTAGTCGAGTAATACCATAGGGATAGGAGTATAAAATCCCTATTTTTTGATTGGAGTATTTTAAAGAAACATTAATTCCCTTATTTTTAAGTGAATTGAGTAATATTTCATAGGATTGACCATAACCATCTGGAGTAGTGGTAACTGTTTGTAAGTAAACACCGAAAACGTCTTTTTTGATTGCCTTATGGTTTTTAACTTTCTTGCTTTCAAAAAAGTCTGCTATTTCCTTATCAGTAGCCTTTCTAAAACCATCAGTAATAAGAAGCTCTTTTAACATCCTCTTATCAGTTACTTCAACTATTCTATTACTTGGATTGACTAAATACATTTCATTATCTCCTTAATACTTATTACTTTTTTGCCTGTTTTCTACTATTTCTAATGTATGCTACTGTTCTAAGTTATTGTCTCTCCATTTCTTCTAACTCTTTTTTATATTCAGATTACTCTTATTGTCTTGATAATATTTTTTCTGGTAGGCTTTTATTTTATCTCGATTTTCTTGTCTGTATTTCAATACCTTTTCAAGATTATTTCTATACCAATTTCTACTAATTATACTACCACATTGACTACATAAATAACTTAATCCATTAGGGCTTTTTGGGTCTTTATTAAAACCAGACAAAGGTTTAGTCTTTTTACATTTGGAGCATTTCTTCATACTTTAACTATAATTCAATTTTATAGAAATATCAAGTTTATAGTTTTGCTTAACAAAATACAACAACCTAACACCACCAATAACCCTTAGCGAATTAAAGGAGGTGTTAGGCTTCTTTTAAATACTTCATTTATCTACTAACTAGGCGTTAGTGTGATAAAAGTCAATTAAATGCTCTGCTCTTAGAACTTTAACTCCCCAAAGAATATCTAAAGTAATTTGAGGTGCTAAGGCATTAGCATCGTAAGACATTGTTACACGAATTGAAAGACCACTTCTTGCATCATTTACAACCGCTTGTTTTGCTCCGCCAAATATTTCAGCATCCATAGGCAGCGGTCTAACCGCTAGAGCCATTGCTGATTTTGCGTAGAGCAAATCGTGGTAAGTGCTAGGAGAACCAGATGTTTTTACCATCTGAGTTTCAAAAATATTGAAACCTCCCAGTTTTGCAATAGAACCTTCCAATACAGGTGCAGCATAACCTAAAACAGACGCATCTGTTAAAGGCAAATCTTCGATTGCGTATTCATCTAACCAAGCATATAAAGGCGCATTTTGAGGAACTTTGTTTGTGACAAGCACTCTGCGACCTGCTCTTAAATCTGCTAATTCAACTGCTGTACCAGCATCGTATGTACTACCTGCTGAAGCATAAAGTGCTGCCAAAGTATCTTCTACCGCTTCGGCTAACACCATAGCTGCATCATCCATGTATCCTTCAATAACATCTGGTTTTGAGAAAGCACGAGCTACGTCTTCTGGTGAGAAGGTAACTTCTTTGTGCTGATTCAGAGTAATAAATACCCTAGAATCAGAAACTTGCTGTCTCGTAACATCTGCATCTGCATCTTTGTCATTAGCACTTAAACTTCCACGCTTAGCTATATTAATTATATCTCCGTATTGTTTGATTTCATCAGCATCAAAATCCACTGTAACAGTCTTGACCAAGTTAAGATACTTAGGTAAGTACCCAAGTGCCTTATTAGCCCATACTTCGGGAATATGATACTGAAGTTGTGTTGTTGTTAATCTATCTGTACCCATAATTTTATTTATTCACCCCCTTAAAGAAATGACTACTTTTTAAAATCGACTCGCCCATCTTCATAGGCTTTGTCAATTTCTTTTCTATGTTTGCGATACCATTTTGAATCACGCATTTTTTCTCGCAATTCTGATGATTTCCAAACTTTCTTTTGTCCATCAGTTGTATCAGGGTTTATATTCGCCCCAATATCTTTTGCTGGCTCTCCAGTAATCAAGTAAGGTTTGGCTTTTGCTAAGGCTTTAACAACTTCTGCTGCGTTGGTTGGTTTCCCATCCTCATCAAGCTCAATGGTTTTTAAATCAATCAGCTTGGTCGCTGCGTCTGTATCTTTAATCCCTAGTTTTATCGCTTCCTCAATTATTGACCGAGTTTTAGAAGCTAAAGTTACACGAGCATTTAATGCTTCGACTTCTTTTTCTTTCTTCTCAGCCAACTCTTGCCACTTTTTATCATCTTTGAGCTTGCCTTCGGCATCTTCGTCAGCCTTCTGCGTTAGTTTCGCTAACGCTTTCTCAGCTTTAGAAGCTCGCTCATTGAGAGACTTAAAACGGGAATGCTTAAAAGCAGTTTCCCATTGCTCATCTGTCAAAGTAGCATCTTGCTTACCGTCATCTTGGGAGTTATCGGTATTTTTGTTTTTATCTTTATCAGAGTCCGCACTCTGTTTCCCTTTTGACTTGTCTTTATCTGACATATTTAATTATTCACCCCCTTAACATTTTTTAACGGGTTTGACCCGTAAAGGTTTTAATTATTTTCATTATAACATAGTTGATTTTAACTCAAATCAAATATACTTTTCTAATTTACTTGACCATTGTTTTGAATGTTTAGCAAAATCTTCATGGTAAGGCACGAATCTATGCTGACATCTTGGATGAAATACTCCTGCACTTTCAGCTTTACTTACTGATTTATATTCTTTTGAATTACCGCTTATTGAAAGTATTTCACCCTCCCAAGGTTTACAAAGCTGGCATTTAGTACCATGCTTTGTTACCTGTACCAAGTCGTAATCTTCTTGTAATAGCTGATTCTGCAATCCTTGATTGGTGGCTTCAGTCATCTTAGTCTGAGCCAACATATCAGCATAGGTTTCTATCTTCCAATTCTTACCTGCTTTATCTTTTAAGGCAATAAATCCTTCTTTTAGTTGACCAGCAATATTATCAGAAATTGCCTTTTTGGTTGCACCGCTTATTCTACCTTCAACTAAGATGGCTTTAATTCTTTCTTTACTGGCTTTATCTAAAATCCTAGCTGAATATCTTTTAACCCCACTTATGGCTTCAGCGAAATGAAGTTGAGTGTCGCTGGCTAATATCTTAACTGCTTCTTCATCTATTTTGTTAAAAGATGTTTCAATTTTAATTTTAGCTTTAGCCAAAAGATTTTTAGTATCCTCTTTACCCTGCGAATAGGCATTTTTAGTTTCACGATTAACCCACTTTCTGGTTTTATTATCTAGTTCAATTAATATTACATCTATCTGTTTTAAGGTAGCTAATTTCCTAGCTCTACTAAAAGGAGTACCAGCATTAATTGTTTTGATTATCTTCTTAGACGCACTCTTATAAAATAAGACTAAAACCCCAGTCTTCATACTGCACTTTCAAAATCACCCTGCTCAGCATCTATTTCTTTGATGATTTCTTCAGGAATAACTTTAAAACTTTGGACTTGTTTTTTTAAAGAAGATATTTGAAAAAAGCCATAAGAAAATAAACCAATAATAAGGGCAGTTACTAATAGAATAAATAATTTCAATTTCATATTTAAGGTTTTGCAAACATTCTCAACTCAGATAATTTTTTACCTTTATTCCAAGCTGGTTTGCTTCGCTTATAAATTCCTTTTGTCATATCTTAATTATATGATATTTATAAGTTACTCTCAAAGTCTGCTTTTCCACTATCAATCTCTTTAACAATCTTGTCTGCCTCATCTTCTTCCACATTTTCCAGTTTTATAATTGACCTCTTTCTTGATGAAAGTCCTGACTCAATTTTCATGGTTTCAATTTGAGTGTTTTCCAAAGGGTCATCTACAACACCATCTGACCATTTAAGGTGAGGTACTGCTGGCTCATCTTTAGCTTTATTACCATTAATTGTATATCCTTTAGCCTTAGATAATTCTTGAGCAACTAATAATGTTTCTTTAATGCCTTGGTCATAATAAAGTTGTTTTCTGTTTCTTTTAGCTAGAGTGCGAAGTAATCGCATCTTTAAAGCTCTACCTGATTCTGCTTGCCCTTTACCCAATCCCAATACATCAGGACTGGTTTCAGAAAACATAAACATAAATTCAACCAACTTATCAATCTCTTTGAAAGCAACTTCTAATTTCGCATTCCAGACAATATACTCAGGTTTATTGCCTTCTTCAGTAACCTCAATCATTCCAAAGGCTTCTTTCTTAACCTTGCCTTCTTCATCTAAAACCCCTTCTGGTACAGCTAAAATTGGGTCTGAGTGCTTATCTAAAATATTGTCAATCTTAGTCATTCTGTTATTTAGAGCAAACATAAGATTGTTGATATCTACATAATCAGAAACACCAAAATACTTACCTGAATAACGATAATTGGGAATGTGAATTAGAAGGTTTTTCTTAATACCTGTTGCAACTGAAGCTACATAGCTAGTATCTGCAATCTTATTATAATCATCAACAGGTACTTCAATATCAATGTTGCCTTTACCATCTAACTCATGCACTTGAGTTTCTACTTTACCTGAACTGTGGATTTCTCTAATTAAATATTTAGTCTTGCCTATTTCTTCTGTCCAAGCTAATTCTTCGACTGTTGGTTTCTTTCTAGGATTGCCTGAGTTTAAATGTGGGAAGTAAATAGCAGGATTAATGTCATCAATAAAGATTTCTTTATCTTCTACTCTAATCTTATAAAGAGCATCACCTTTAGCTGAGTTAGACATCGCCGACTCATAGTTTTGCATCTTCATCTGATTCTTAAACATTAAATCTTCTAACCACTCTTGATTATTTTCTGTGATTATCTGTACTTCTTCACCAAAAAGAATATCCGCAATAACCTTGGAAACTAATCCAGCAAAGTTACAAACTATATATCTAAGCTGAGCATATCTTTGAGTAAATTCTTTGTCGCCTTGAAGTGCAAAGGCATTGAAGTGTTGACCTTCTAAGAGTTGATTGTTTACATAATACTCATTCAATCTGTTTACATGAGTTGAGTAAGGAAATTTATCTGCTAATGGTTTAATCATAATTAATTCACTTGCTTTTTCATTATAACATTATATAATTCTTTATCTTAATTCAGGACTACTAAATATTTTAGCCTTTCTTTTAAAAGTACGAGCCTTGGGTTTCGTAGAAGTCTCAAGCGCTAACATTAAACTATCAACTGAGTCATTTGGTTTAGCTGGAAAAGCCAAGATTTCTTTTTTAAGATTTTCTAATTCAACACTATCATTGTCTAAGTGGACAAAGCCACCTTCAAACCTAGCTGACAAAGCTACCATTCTTCTTACTTTATCCTTATCAGTATAGATTTCTTTAATCTTAGGATACGCTTTTTCTTTAGCACCTTCTGTTTTAACTAACTGACTCAATACTTTCTGATAAGCTATTGATTCTATCCCGATTTTATCATGCTTAAAACGCTTGTAACAATCAACTATCTTCTGAGCTTGCTCTAACCCACTAAATCTACCTCTGATAGTTTCTAAATGCCAAGCATGACCTTCTTTATCAATTCCTATAGTAGTAAAGGCAAAATAAGAAGCAGTTTCTTTTTCTGAAATAGCAGGGTCAACACCACCGATAATTTGTAGTTTTTCTAACCAATCTTCATCATCTGTTTTACTACTAGAGTGATAAAACTTGAGCCAAGCAGCTTTAATAATCCTATCCTTTTCACTTCTAGGCTCATTCTGAAACTCTTGAGCAAAAACAATGCTACCTGCATATTCAGGGTGTAGTGGGTTATCCCGAATATCTATTAAATAAGACATTGGAAATTCAGCTTCCCAAAATGAAGTATTATCAGCTTTAATAGCTTTATACTTCCTAACTTCCCAACCCTGATAGGCTTCTTTCTTATCTATAATCTTCTTGAGTAAAGCATTTTCATGCAAAATAGTACCAAGCATGATTACCTTACTGCCATTCTTAGTCAATCCTCTTAGGAAGTTAAATCTAAACCAATTTTCTAATTTAATACGCCTATCATCTGACTCAACTGATTCATCATTTTCTAAGTCATCTATTAAGGCTAAATGCGGTCTATGGTTTCTAAACTTTAATCCTCTGATTTTCTGTCCTGCACCTTTAGCCAAAATTAAGGATTCACCATAGCTAGTCTTAATCATAATGCTATCAGCACCCCATACATCGCCTTTAACATCACCAAATAAGAAATGGATAGCTTCATTAACTTCTAATTCATTAGCCAACGCTTCTAAATGAAGTCTTGATTGTGGCATGGTGTCTGAAATAAGAAGTGAAAATGGAGATTTACCAAATAAAGAATAATAGGCTAATATCACTAAATCTATGGTTGTCGTCTTACCAGAGCCTCTAGGAGCAGCAATCGCTATTCTGCTGTATTTAGGAATGATTGCGTGTAGCTCACGCTGATAATCAGGAAGTGGTGATTCTATGTGGTCAGGAAA
>Ga0209976_10000343_pt1 | contig 32980 bp, 30 predicted proteins | sample SumtaG_FD_182806 | JGI IMG/M metagenome (GOLD analysis project Ga0209976, IMG submission 182806) | Deep subsurface microbial communities from Indian Ocean to uncover new lineages of life (NeLLi) - Sumatra_00157 metaG (SPAdes) (version 2) | ecosystem: Environmental > Aquatic > Marine > Oceanic >...
CTGGACAGCCCCTGCTATAACGGACGACCGTTCAATGAGTTTTCCCATGGTATGCCAGATGTTGGCCTGAACAGCTTCAAGCTCAACATCCTCAACCTCTTCCCCCTGATCGAGAACAGGGCGGACAGCAGGGCCGATCTCTTTTATCAGTTCACCGATGGCACCCGTGGCATCTCCCTGAAGGGCGGCCTTGACAGCCCCGCACCCCTCATGTCCCAGTACCAGCAGCAAAGGGACCTTAAGGTGCTCGGCAGCATACTCCAGGCTGCCGAGTTCGGAAAGCCCCGCAATGTTACCTGCTACCCTGACAACAAAAATATCACCCAGGCCCTGGTCCATGACGTGCTCCGGTCCCACCCGAGAATCTGCGCAGCACAGGTCCGCGGCAATGGGACTTTGCCCGTCAACCAAAGCCGCCAGGTCCACTCAAGCTATTGCAACGGATTTTTCACCATCAACAAAGCGTTTGTTTCCATTCAGTAATATTTCAAGGGCTTCCGATCCGGTCATGATGCTCCTCTTCGGTTTGTTTACATTGATCAAGCACAGCGGCCTATTTAAACAGCAAGAACGATTTCTAGTCAAGGGTTCCATAGGGAAAAAGCAGTGATCGGGCATCGAGGATCGGTTTTCAGCAGTCCGGGGGGAATAAAGACCTTTTGGGTTCATTATTATTCTTTTACTGACTCCTGGATTCCGGCTCCCCCTCGACAGGCTCGGGCCCTGAGCTTAGGCGAAGGCCGAAGGAGGGTTTCAGGTGCTACCTCAATTCGTAGATACTTGGACACCTAGCAGCGTGTCGGAAAACCTCCGATCACGCTATGGCGTGACTGTGAGTTTTTCGGAAAGCTCTTTTTTTGGGCTTTCTCTTGAAAACAAGACCATTAAACCGGTGCATAACTGCAGTAAATTACCAAATATGCCATGCGTTTTTTCTTTTCAAGCTAAATGCTACTTCCGAAAAACTATATCTAGGAGCCTGTATGGGGTTCTCCGGCAGGCTCCTAGATCCAGGGCTTCGTTCTGCGTTCTACATTCCCTGCCCTGAGCTTGGTCGAAGGGTGCGTTCTGCGTTCTGGTTTTTTTTACCCCCTACTGTTCCAATTCCCACAACCCCACCGTGGTTCCTATCCATACTTTATTGTTGTCCTGACTTACGTACAGGGTGCTGGGATTACCTTTGATGCCGGTGCCCAGCCCGTAGCTTTCATATCGACCACTCTGTTTCCGTGCTATATATTCATCAATGTTCACATATCGCCTGGTATCGGTTATGGGGTCCATTGTCGATTGTTCAGGATCGTTCGTAGACTGCTTCTGTTGCCCAGATGTCTGCTTGCCACCTCTGTAGGACACCCAGACATCGAGCCCACTGTTGTCCAATCCCATTACCGTCGCCGTATTGTATCCCACCAATTTCCATCTGTACTCAAAATCGCTCGTATCCCTTGATCCGAAAAGGGTTCCGGACCATCCCATGTAAGTTCGGTTGGTGGGCCAGGGTTTGCCTGCCGCACGGCCCTTGAGCCCTCCCCACAGCAGCCCCGTATCTGTTCCGGCCCAAATAACGTCTCCGCCTACCGCAAGATGGGTAAATTTCAGGTTCTCTCTGAGGGTGAAAGTAGCAACGGCACTCTCACTGACAATCGCCAGACCGGAATTTCGATTTCCGAATACGACCCGGTCTGGACCTACCGATATGGCCGAAACAGGAGGGCGAAACCGGTTTGAATCATCACCCATAATCCCAAGTTTGAACCCCGGGCCAACGTAGACCTTACCCGCACCTGATCCGGATTTTCCGGTCATGGCGACCAGCCAATCACCTTCAGGCCTGTAGACAACCCACTTGCCTCCCCTGTAGGCCGCCACACCCTTCCTGGTTCCTACCCACAGGATCGTTCCGGGAAGCCCCTCCTCACTGCCATCAACAGCGATACTGAGCACTCCATCATCAGGGAGTCCACCATAGCGGCTGGTCTTGACCTCCCACGTGCCTTCAGAAAAGATATGCAGGCCCTCACCATCGGATCCAAGATAGATCACGCCTTTATCCACAGCCAGAGAGGTGACCCGGCTCCACTTGCGGATCCCTGGTACTTCCTGGTTTACCCAAGGGCCATCGCCATCTTTTATAAACAGACCATCTCGGTTCACTGCAACAACCAGGTCATCTGCCCCCGCAAGAGCCAGAACAGGCCCGTTAAGAACACGGCCGGGACCGGTTATCCCATAGGTGGACGGCAGCGGCGTCGCGCAGCCGGATAAAAGGGCCAGGAACAAGGTTAGCGACAGAATAAAACAGAAAAAGGATCTAAACATGTGAATCTCCACACTAGAGTTAAGGATCTTCAAAATGCGCACCGAAGTCACCGAGTACTGGGTACTGTGTACTGGGCAAATTACCACCTATCATGAAGCAAATCCAGCGCCAGGACCCGACCCGAATTCCGCAGTTGGTTTTGGCCGGCCCTCAGTCGGGGCCTAGCAGCGTGTCGGAAAACCTTCGATCACGCCATCGGCGTGACTGTGAATTTTTCGGAAGATTTTTTTAACGTTTTTGTTTCTTAATATTGATAGGGTCGCAAAAAGCCACGAATGGACTTTTTGCGGCCCTATCAATGTTGCTGTTGAATTTGCCGCCCTACGTTACCCGTTAACCGTACTGCCCCGATCAGATGGGCATTTCCTGCGGATTTCGGGTATAGTTTTCCCTCAGGAACACGTTATCCAACTCTTTAAGATCCGACTCCAGCATCGAAAAATAAGATCAATCAAGATACTGGGGGATCGGAGACTCTGGAATTGCACCTTTACAGTGCTGCCGGGTGACATTCAACATGCCAGATGACATAACCGATCACAAAGCAACACTGGATGCTCTGAGATCTAACAACGATCGTCTGGGCGCCCTGGCGAGTATTGCCGCTCGAATAGGTATTTACAGGGACACGCGTCGCCTGGCCCGCGAGGCGATGCAGGCCATTGCAGCCCTTCTGCCTATTAAGACGGCCCTCCTTCTACTAAAAGACGGCGGCGGCAATACCCTTGTTTTTCATGAAGCGTACAATCTTCCCTTGGAGGAGATTGATCGTTATCACCGCCTGCTCAGCTGGGACGATTGCCTTGAAGGGGAAGTGGTCCGCGGGAAGGAACCGGTTCTCATTGAGGATGTGTCAGCCGACACCCGGGCCATCCACTACCCGGAAGGGTCCATGTCTCTGGGACTTATACCTCTTTTGATCCGGGATCATGCTATCGGGGTGCTGTCCGTGAGCACCGCGGCGCCCCACAAGCTGAATCAGTCCGACATGGAGTTCCTTCTCACTCTCGGGTCGCAGCTCGGGATATATCTCGAAAATGCCCGTCTCCTTGAAGAGTTGAAGGAAAACAACAGGCTGCTTTTCCAGCAAAACCAGGATCTGGAAGAACTTCTTTCAATCATATCCCATGACCTTCGAAGCCCTCTCGCAACAATCGGGGGTTACGCTTCCCTGCTGTTAACGAAGGGGGATGAATTGGACTCCCTGGAGCGCAGGCAGTTCGCCGAAACGATCTTTCGCAAAACAAAAGATACTTCCAAAAGGTTCGATGACCTCCTGGCTGTTTTCCGTATCGCCTTCAACCAGAATGACGAGGATCCTGTGGCGGTGGACGTGCGAAGCGTTATCGAAGAGGGTATAGTGGAGGCGGACCCCGAGGGGATCCGTAATTCCTTCATCATAAATATTTCAGAAGACCTCCCATGTCTGAAGGGATACCCCACCCACCTTATCAATATTTTTGCGAACCTCTTTTCCAACGCTTTCAAGTTCATGGGTGCCCAGGAAGACCCCCGGATCACGGTGGGTTATGAAAGAGTGACAACAGCAGGTGAGACGTGCCACCGATTCTCGATCTCAGATAACGGGATAGGCATCCCAGCAGATTATATTACCAACATATTCAGACCTTTTACACGGGTTCCGACTGAAGAGGAGATACCCGGAACCGGTATCGGGCTGGCCTCAGTTCAGAGAATCGTCCACAGCCACAGGGGAACCGTCGATGTCGTGAGCACAGAAGGAGAAGGTACGACCATATCCTTTACGCTGCCATGGCGGGAAGTAAAGGAAAGTCCAGAGTCCAACGTTCAACGACCAACGTATTAGGCATGGTTTGGGGTTTGGGGTCCGGGGTTTGGTTGGGTGTTTTAGAGTTGTGGACTCAAGATTTACATTCTGCGTTCTGCGTTCCGGATACGGTCTCATTGACACGTGTAAATCCCGTTGTTAATCTTTTAACTATATTTAAAATTAACAATGACCCCATTGGAGGTTAGGCATGACCGAGAAAAAACAGAAAGACAAAGAGAAGGAAGCAAAGAAAATAGTTACTGAAGATGTAGAGAAGTTTTTCCGTGATGTGTGGGGCAAAGTGATTGAATACGCCTCACTTGGAGCAGAGGAGGCCACCAAAGTTTCTACCTCGGCCAAGACCAGGGTGGATATCGAGACCCTCAAGTTCAAGAGAGGAAAGGTCCTTAAGATGCTGGGCGAGCGATACTGGGACCTGGTAGAGAAGGACTCGTCCCTCACTGTAGCCGGCACGGGAGAGATCCTCCGTCAGATCAAGGGGATCGACAGAGAGGTTAAAGACCTGGAAAAAGAAATGGCCAAAAAAGCCCAGAAGGCTGAGAAGAAGGCTGACCAGAAGGCTAAAAAGAAGGTTGCGAAAAAAGCTGCGAAGAAGGCCCCCGCAAAGAAAGCGGCCCCAAAAACGAAACCCGGGAAACCCGCTGCAGCTAAAAAGGCAGCTCCTAAAAAACCGGCAGCCAAAAAAGCAACTACCGAGGAAACCCCAGGAACAGGGGAAGAAAAATCCTAAAAACAACTGATTTCAGGTTTTTCCGGTTAATGCGTACCTGGGTTGAACAACGGTTTTTATTAATACAATGTTTTTGAACGTAAAATACGCAACTAGTCACGGCGAAGCTGACTTGTGAGGGCATAGCCGCAGGCGACGACCCAAAGCGAAGACGGAAGAGACGCAGAGGTAGGCTAACTTCTGGGGTTAAGCCCTGCAATATTAAAACAATGAGAGCTGTCTAACGCCCGCTTGTCCCACCATCGGCCCCGCTTGCAATCCCGCCGAGGTGGGGTTGACACCAAAGGGCCAGCAGAGTATATAAATTGTTCGCTTAATGTGTGGGGCTGTAGCTCAGCTGGGAGAGCGCTTGACTGGCAGTCAAGAGGTCGACGGTTCGATCCCGTTCAGCTCCACCAGCCTTCGCAATCAAAGCGATAGCTTTGATTGCGAAGGCTGTCCGCTTTAGCTCACCCTCCTCCCTAATCTGGGTTTTCAGGTGAGCGACGGCGGACCTTTTTCGCAAAAGCTCCCAGCCCTGCTTTGACAGCTACGGCTGGCAAGCCATATAAATCTTAAAGAGCTTGGAAAACGAAGGCTGCCCGCTATAGCTCACCCTCAACCCTAATCTGGGTTTTAAAGGGGAGCGACAGCGGGATTTTTTTTGGCAGGCCACAGGGCGACAGACGCACACCGTGAGCAGCGGAGAGTTGTCCCGAGCAAGGTGCTAACTGCCTGGGCACCGCGTCGTCTGCCCCGAGCCTGTCGAGGGGAGGGGCACCCGACCATGTTGGTTCGACACACAAAAAACTCATCCATCTACTGGGTGCGTTTTTTATGGATTGCGACGAACATTGGATAAGTGGCCCCGGATTTCATCCCATGCCTTGATTTCCCCTCCGGGGGGCTGTAGCATTTCCTATAGAGCAGCGTGTCGCGATTTCCTTACACGCTGCCGGGAGCAGACGAAATGCTACCAGGAAGAACAACGGCACTCAGTCTTGTATTCCTCCTTCTGACTCTGCCAGTCACATCCTTTGCCAAATACACCTACCTCGGCAATGTCACTGGACCCCTTGTCACCATCGATCCTGTTGTCCCAGGGCAGGTCTTCAATCTCTGGAAGCCAGAGGAGGTTGAGAAGGGACGCTGGGCTGTAGGCACCTCGGCTGACTTCCTTCGCAACGCCGACAACAGTCGTGATATAGACATTATCCTCTCGGTTACCGGTGCTTACAGCCTGAGCGACCAACTGATGATGGGCGCCATTTTCCCCTATATCATCCGTGATCCTGAATTCAACAATTCAGACTTCCTGGATATGAAAGTCTTCGCCAGGTACAAGTTCACCGGGAAGAGTACCGACTCCGGATTGGGAGTCCAGCTTCTGGCGAGCTTTCCTACAGCCGCCCAGGGAGACTCAATTCCACTGACTCTCGACACGACCTTGCTGAAACTTTCTCTGGCGGCGTCAAGTACACTGCCTGATTGGGACTTCGGCCTTAACCTGGGGTACCAATCCTACCTGGAATCGGAAACCGGCGATGACAGCGACCTGTTTTACGGAGCTTACGCCGAGGGTAAGATGTCTCCACGCCTTACAGGCATCGTTGAATATTCGGCATCCAGACACACCCACTCGGATGGCCCCATGGAAGAAAAAATCATCGAAGCCACCGCGCTTGTGGGTGTCAAATACCGGGCTAATGACAGCCTTACTCTGGGACTCGGCATCGGAAGCGGTCTGTCCGATTCTTACGCCGACTTCAGGACCCAGGCCACTATCGTATGGGTGCCAGGCCAGACAAAGGCCTCACAAGTGTCTACGGAAAGGGAAAAAGCCGGGGAAAAGACTCCCGAGCAGGTCTTCATTCCGCAGCCCCCACGGGTCCTCGGTGCAGACCTCATCGCTGCCATAAAACCGGGGAAGGGGGATGTCCTTATACAGGTATCGAACCGCAGCGGCATCAAGAGACTTGGTCAGAAGGTAGCCAGACATCTTGAAAAAACCGGCTACGTGGTACCTGTCGTGGAAGAGGGAACCGGGGACAAGTGGGATGATTCCATTATCTACTACACCCGGAAAAAAGCTGATCATGCAACGGAGATCGCAGGTATGCTCGCCGATCCGGGGGCCATCACCCCGGCGCGATACAAGCTCAAAAGTGTTGATATATTACTGGTTATTGGAAAGGATCTGGCCGATTGGGGACCGTAGATAAGATCAGAATGTAGAATGCAGAATGCAGGAGGAAGATCAAAGGCGATTTTTCACAGGATCTGCGAGTTTTAAAGTGCCGGTGTCAGGTGTCGGGGTTCGGTCTTCACTTCAGATCTCAAAAAGCTGGAATAGTGAATATGGAATTGGGGAGGTGGAATAACCCGTCTTCGCATTCAGATTTCATCTTTGTCCTTGGATGAGTTCAGGACTACTCCGTGATAGGCAAGAGCGACTGGATTCCGGACAATTTCGACTTCGTCGTAATTTCCGGAATGACGTCAATTTTATCTCTTTTTAGATTTTCTCAGAGTTCTCAGTGAACTCAATGGTGAAAATCATCGCCTTAATGATAGCTGCGCTTTATTCATGCTTAACGTCCTGCTCCGCCTTTCTCCGTGCCTCCAGTGAGTCACATCAACGAAATAAGTGACGAACGGGTGGTAAAAACCGTCGCATTTATGTAAAGCGGGATTGCCGCGCTTCTCTCGCAATGACATCAAGCATTACTATCGGGTTCGGGTGCGGACTCGGGTGCGGGCTCGGTTTTGTCGATCACCGCTATTTCCCCGTGTCTCCGTGTCACCGAGTCTCCGCGTCCGGTGGTTTTCTCCCCCTCGCCCACTCATCCCCTCTCCCCCTCCTGAGCCTGCAGACCGTCAAGCAGGCCGCTTTCCTCCATCGCCTCGAACACCGCCTCGGCAATGAGCCTGTGCCCCTCCTCGTTGGGATGAAGGTCGCCGGAAATGATCAGATCGCCTTCCGGCCGTCCTCCCTTAAGCTCCTTGACCCACTTTCCGTGAACGTCGGCGTAGACACAGCCCATCTCCCCGGCCAACGCCTTCATGGCCTCCCAGTAAGGCAGAACCTGCTTCTCCGCCCAATCCTCCGGGATTACCTCACATGAAAGCATGAGGACACTGTCACAACCGGCTGCCTGTATACGGGATACCATATCACGGAGATTGTCGGAGAACTGCCTGGGAGAGATGCCGGAAAAGGCGTCGTTGACCCCGAAGTTTATGGTCACCAGGTCAGGCCGATGGTCGATGACGTCCCGGCCCAGTCGGTACAGGCCGCCTCGGCTGGTATCGCCGCTCATACCGGTATTGATGGTTACGAGGTCCAGGTCAGGGTGGGCTTTTGATATTTGTTCGGTGAGGAATGAAACGAAACCTCTGGGAACACCGTAACCGTCGGTGATGGAATCCCCAAAGGCTATATAGATCTTACGTGACATCTATCCGGTACAGTTCTCAAGTAGTTCATTAACACCGGAATACTTATGATGGAACGGTACCGAGTCCATCAGATAAATAACCTCCGGACCTCCTTCGTGTCGCTCTCCACAATGCAGAAGGATGCGCTTTCCTTAAGCCCCATGATATCTCCGGGGTTGAGCAGCAGAGATTCTCCCACTATTTTCTCTGCATACTCGTGTGTGTGGCCGTAAAAAACCATGTCGAAATCCCCCGCCATGGCGTGGGCGCGGGCGTTCTCCGGGTAATGGGTCATGGCCACGCGAAATTCGTCGAAATCCACAATGATGAACCCACCGAACTCCTTTACCTGGGGGCATTCCTGTGGAATAGTGCGGGAAACGGCGAGAGGATCACCGTCGTTGTTGCCCTTGACCAGGTAGATCCGACCGGGAAAATCGTGGAGTATCTCAAGCATGAAGGCCGATATCAGGTCGCCTGTATGGAAAAGGGTTTTCGCTCCCTTGTCCACCGCGATCTTTACGGCAATCTGAAGCGCCTCACGGTTGTCGTGACTGTCACCCATAACAGCCAGAAGCATAAGCAGCCTCCTTATATTACCCACCCTGTCAAATACTGCTAAAATATGACATAATTGACACTCAAAAACAACTTCTTTTATGAAAGTGATCACTAGCGTGCATTCCGGCGAATTTCAGGCATTTCTCAGTGCCGTCCTCCCCGCCATGGGGTATCGGTGGAGGCGTTTTGACAGGCGTAATATTCGGCGACGGGTGCGCTCACGCATGGAGTCACTCAGGATATATGACCTTGAAAAATACGCCCAACTTGTCGCCCGGGATGAGGCAGAGCAAGCCACACTGGACTCCCTCCTCAGGCTCACCATCACCCGCTTCTTCCGGAACGCCTGGCTCTGGTCGGACCTGGCATCCTTGATCCAGGATGGCGAGAGCTGCCTGGGAAAAAACGAGAGCCTGAGGATCTGGTCAGCCGGATGCGCGGGTGCAGAGGAGCCCTTCTCCATGGCCATGCTCCTGGATGATCTCAGCAGATCAGGGCACGTAAAGCATCCCTGGACCATCCTCGGCACCGATACAGACACGCCTTCCCTGGAGCGCGCTCGGGAGACGACATACAGATGGGGATCAGTGCGGGAGGTCCCCCGACACCTGCTGGGTCGCTGGTTCAAGGAGGATGATGGGCTTTGGACCCTGGCCGAGGAGGTCCGGAACCTGGTGGAGGTCCGCCGGCACGACCTTCTCACCATGAGCCCACCGGGGCAGTTCCACCTGGTTTTACTGAGGAATTCTATCCTGACCTACAACACCGAGGAGATCCAGCGTAAAGTCCTTGACCGGATCCATAAATGCCTGTTGTCGCCGGGATACCTGATCATCGGAAGGACGGAAAAGCTCCCGGAGGAGGTGCCATTCGAGAAAATTTCAAAGTGTATTTACAGAAAAATCTGAAATTTAACCGCGGAGGAAATCAAATTCAGGGATATTAAGTGGTCCATTTAAAAGCGGTAAGGACTGATTTACCGCAGAGGTCGCGGAGGAACGCAGAAGAAATCTAATACCTGGGGGATGCAGCAGTTTCCTTAAAAGCGTTGAAAGCGGTCTCACAAAGAGCCACAGAATCACGGAGAAGGATTGAAGCAGGCATAATTTACATTGTTTTCCACATTTAAGACCCTATGTGTCTCTAGCGAGTAACTCCAGTGGAGTGAAGTACGGGTGTGAGTTGCATTTGCCGCATCTCTGGGAACTGTTATTCCCCCATTGATTCCTGTTTTTCCTCCGCGTCCCTCCGCGACCTCTGCGTTTCAAATCAGCGCCTTTGAAGAAACCAGGCTTTTTATGGTTAAGGTTTTTTAAATTTTCCGTTCTTCAGGAAGTGAATCGTCTGCTTCACGGTCTCAGGGTCGAAGAGAAGGAGCGTGTGAGTGTTGTTCACCAGGGTAAAATCGGCAGCGCCTGGAAGTTTCGTTTCCTCCACGCGGACCGTTCCGTCATTGTCACCCTCGAGAAGCGGGTTGTAGCCGCCTTCCGTTCCTCTCCCTCCGGCGATGATCCCGAATTCGCAGTCCGGAATGGGCAGGTTCTCAAAAAACACCCTGTTGTCGGAAGGTAACTGCTGACCGGCCGGTCCAAAGATCCACCTGTAGATACCCAGGTCATCCAGGCGTTGCGCCATGAACGAACCCTGATTCGGCGGGGCTATCATGACGACTCTCCCGAGGCCGGGCAGGTCATTTGCAAGCACCATGCGGATCAGCAGATTCCCCATGCTGTGACCCACAAAATTGATGCGCTTGCCACCGCTTATCGCCATCACCTTTTCCCTGATCCTTGCGGCTGCTACTTCAATGGGCACATCGGTGCTCGGGTACCCCAGGTTGTGGACCTGGTAACCCTCCTTTTCAAGGCTGCTCTCGAGGTACTTCATGGACAGGGGAATATTTGCGATACCGTGGAGAAGGACCACGATCTCATCGGCCAGGGCTTTTCCAGGAATAACACTCATTACTGTTAGCAGTATGATGAACACTATGAACCATCTTGGTCGGGGATTCACCATGAGTATTCATATCCTGACTGAGGAAATCGTGGTCCTGGAGATAAGTGCCAGGAGATAAGGTATAAGGTTTTAATCTTTTATCCCCTATTCCTTATTCCTTATTCCTTATTCCTTATTCCTTATCACTTATCTTTTATCTCTTAGAACTTATTTCTTCCTGAGTCCCAGATACTCTGCAACAACATCCGCGCTCCCTTCCATGGCAACGGGTGTGTTCTTGAGGGAGTCATGGGTTTTGATCTCATAATCAGAGGGGAATGAATCCTCGAAGTACATTCTCTGGAATTCGGCAAACTTCAATTGGTGGGAAGTGGAATCCACTACGAGCGTGTCCTCGGGGCTCACGATACCCAAGCCGATTGCCTTCTTCAGTCCCGCAACGGATTCTCCGCCCTGGGTGCACACAATGTGGCCATGACGGTTGGCTGTGAGCATCCCCTCCATAATCTCCTGCTCAGTGACTCTGACCATGAAAAACCGGCTCTTGAAACTTTCCTCTACTAGCTTGCGGACCTTCGGAAATGAAACAGGATCCCCGATCATGGCAGCCTGAGCCACGCTGGGGGTAACGGTCACCGGCTGATAATTACCTGTCATGGACCACCTGTAGATCGGATCCGCGTGATCGCTCTGCACACCCACTACAGTCGGAAGCTGGTCGATGATCTTAAGCCTGGACAGATCGAGAAACCCTTCCATGAGCGCTGTAATGTTCCCCGCGTTGCCTATGGGTACTACGACAACGAGGTCCGAGGTTTTCCAGTTCAGCTGTTGCGCCACCTCGTAGGAATAGCTTTTCTGTCCGTTGATCCGTACGGGATTCTTGCTGTTTAAGAGGAACACCTCGTAGTTTTCCGACAACTCCTCGACGACCCGCATGCAATCATCGAACACTCCGGGCAGTTCTATTACCGTGGCTCCCGAACCCAAAGGTTGAGACAGCTGCTGGGGAGTCACCTTCCCTCGGGGCAGAAGCACAACTGACTTGACGCGCCCTTTAGGTAAATAGGACAGATACAAGGCTGCTGCGGCAGATGTATCTCCGGTACTGGCGCAGATCCCAAGAACCTGGTCCAGATCTCTTTTCCTGATGATGTGATTCAAATAGCTGATGGCGCTTGCCATCCCCCGATCTTTGAAACTGGCAGAGGGGTTCTGTCCGTCATTTTTGACGAAGAAGGGGGCACCCAGCCAACCAGCAAGATCGTCATTAGCCCGGATCATGGGAGTGTGCCCTTCACCCAGGTAAATAACGTCCTCGGGTGGAACCGTTGGCATTACCAACTCGTGGAAGAGGAATATCCCGGACATGCAGGCCTCGTTGGACCGCCTGCGCTCGTCGAAGATCTCCTGCCACCGTGAACCGGAGACCTTTTTCAGCTCGTCGAAGGAACGGTCATGGAGCCTCAGGAGCGACCCACAGGCGGGACAGGTGTAGTAAAACTCCTCAACAGGATACTCTTCACCGCAGTCGATACAAGAATAGACGAGATTGCCGCGGTATGTGGGCTGGGATATCTTTGCTGCCGATTTATCCTTTTTCCGAGACATTGTGGTTTTTCCTTTCCAAAACAGTAAATACTGGTCCGACCCGATGAGGATTTTAGCAGGGAAAGGGGAACAGGAAAAGGGCCGTGACTTGTGATTCGTGACTCGTGATTGGTAAAGGCGCAGTTATTTCAAAGGCTGCGATTTTAACGCAGTGTACTCGAAGTGTCGCAGAAAAAGCCCTTGGATTTGGAAAAGGCGTGGTTCCCATAAAAACGGCAGTTCATTCAACACGACTTGTCACGGCGTAGCCATTAAGGCAAATATGGAAGGACACTAAGTAACACAAAGCAAAGCTGGCAGCCGATAATTCAAAACTCCTTCCAAACTTTTGCCAGTGACTCACCCCCAATGTGCAGTTTCATCTCACAAAAATATCCGAAGGGCGTCACGTGGACCTCGTAACCGGCCCCCTCCAAGCGCTCGGCGGCACGGTCGAGGAGGTCCCTGGCGTATTCAGGATCTGCCCTGCTTTCCGACAAGTGAGAGAAGAAGTGCAGGGCTGCCTTTTTTGTTCCGAACTTACCAGCCAGCCATTTGATGTTTTTGATGAGTTTATCCAGGACCTTTTTCCCTTTTTCGGGATCGTCCTCCTCCGCCTGAATTAACGCTACGATGCAATCAGTAACTTCAACTGAGACATCCATATCGGGAGCATCGAGGATGCTCTTTTCATGGGTTTGGTACCAAAAAGATGGCATGTGGAACAAAAGTAGTTTCATTATAAATAGGGGTTAATGCGGTTTTCAATAGCACGTCATCTACTTCGTACTATCTCCTCGGCAATCCACGCGTACGTTTCCGTGTACGCTCTGGATCCCTCGTCAGTCGAGTCTCGTATCTGACGCACCCTTGAAAGCCTTAAAAGATTTCAATAACAACTCAGTATATCCTGAACGGTACGGTGTGAACAGTGAACGATTGGAATTGATCCAAGATCTAAGATCTAAAATTCAAGAAATTTAGCCCTATGAAACTCTGCCAGCCAGCCGTAGTCTTGGCGAAGGTTGGTGGTGCAACCTGGAATGGGTTGCGCTGCGGTGGATAAACTCTTACCGTTTTTTGCAGGAACCGTACTCTACCTTGTCCCTTGTATCCTGTTCCTTGTCCCAAATATAAAAGGAGGCCAAAGCCTCCTGGATGATTAGGATGTGTTGATTCTTTGTTTTTAGTCGCTCGGTCGCTCAGTCTCTTCGTCGGTTTCTTCTTTTTCAGCCTCGGCGGTTTCAGTCGCGCCGTCGCCCCTCGTTTCGTCTGGCTCCTTCCCTTCAGCTGCTTTTTTCAGTTCCTTGATGGTCTCCTCCTCAGCCTGTTTGAACCCGCGGATGGCCTTGCCCAGCCCCTTACCCAGCTCAGGCAGCTTCTTGCCGCCGAACAGGAGCATGACGATGGCGAGGATTACTAAAAGTTCCTGCATGCCGAGACCGTAAATCATAAAGTTCCTCTCCTGTGGAACGCGCTTTAGTGCAGAGTGCAGCGTGTAGAGTGCAGAGGGAATCTAAAGGACATGCTGTTCAGATTGCGCGTTGTCCTCTGCACCCTGCACTTTACACTCTACACTGTTCCTTTTCCTATTCCGTCTTCCGTGAATAGGAAAAGGAACTTACAAGCTCCCTGTCGAAGGAAACCTCCAGATTGAAAAAAGAGGTGATGGTCGCGTCCTTGCCTGCCGTGACCTCGACCCCGAGATGTGTCCAGGTCCACTTCAAAAGGCCGTCGGCGTCGACTCCAGTGAAATCGGGCTGGCCGAATAGTTCCACGACTTCGGCCTTCGTTGTCATGTCAGCCTCGATCCAGGCACCCGGGTCCTGAGTCGGCATATTTCCCATCGTCACATTGAAGGTGGGGGCACAGGCCGCGGAGGCAAAAAGGATCGTCGCCAACATTACCAGCAATCGGGTTTTCATGGTGCTCACTCCTCCCGGCAGCGTGTCTGGAACCTCAATCACGCCGCTGGCGTGACTAGCTGTTATTCTATATCCAAGGTCATGACGAGCAGGTCGTGCACTTTATCCGTGGCATCTTTAATATAGCCCTTGAGGATGGTCTCTTCCTTAAAGCCCATTTTCCGGAACACCTCAATGGCGCCGGCTTGGGACGCCGCCATCTCAGCGGTCAGTTTGTCCAGGCCGGCATCTGCAGCAGTGTGAATTAGTTCTGTGAACATGGTGTAGGCCAGTCCCTTTTTTCTTAAATCCGGGGAAACCACGATGCGGATCTCACCAACATGGCGCATCCACCCGAAAGGCTTTCTGTGCAATGTCGCGTTGGCGACGATGCGATCACCGTCCACTGCCAGCAGCGGGAACACCCTGTTATAGTTCAGGTTGTTGAACCACTTGCGCACCACCCTGTAGCTGGACACATCGTTACGCAAGTAAAGGCGGTCCGCATCCTCAAGGCCCTCAAAAAAATCCATGAGTGCTCTTTCATCCTGCTTGTTCATGACCCTCAGGACCAACTCTGTTCCGTCCTTCAGGGTGACCTTTTGAGGATAACGTTCGAGGAGCATCTTTAACCCCCCTTTTCGGTTTGAATGAACCTCTGGCAGACTCCTAGTCTTCCATGTTCCAGGTCCCGGACATCGATTCCGCAAACTCGGTCCAGTTTTCCCAGAGTGTGGTCACGTCGTTGCTCATTATTATGAGGTCGTGCTTCTTACCCGTAGCGTCCATGCCGTGGTCCTTCAGAATCGCTTCCTCCTTGAAACCAAGTCGTGTAAACACATGCTGGGCGCTTTTCTGGATGGTTAGCATTTGAGCCACAAGTTTATCCAGTCCCAGGCCGACCGCCTGCTGAAAGATCTCGGCAGCGATGATCCGCGCAAGCCCCTTACCACGGTGGCTCCCCGCTACGGACATCCGGATCTCCCCGACGTGACGCATCCAGCCGTGGGGGTTCCTGTGGAGCGTAGCGTCTGCGATAATTACGTCACTGTCAATAGCCAGGATGGGCAACACCTTTTCATAGTCGATGCTCTCCATCCATCCGTGTATGACATCACGGTTCGCGACATCATCCCTGAGATACAGCAGATCCTCCTTGCTCATTCCACTGAAGAAATGGTACAGAGCGTCTTCGTCCTCCTTCACTACAGGACGCAACGTTACCAAGGACCCGTCTCTGAGCGTGACTTCCTTAGGATATTCATCCAGCATCATGATGAGCCTCCCTTCAACTAATCATTATATCGCAGTAAAGTCTTATTCTAAAGGGGGAATAGGAAAATCAGAGATAAGTTCAAGGTGATAAGTGCAGAAGTAAACACCTGGCTCATTCTCTTATCTCTTATCTCTTATCTCTTGTCTCTTGTCTCTTGTCTCTTGTCTATTTAACCCTTCCCATTCTCTCCTTTATCATCCGGAACCTGAAAACCGTGTATCCCGCCCCCACAGCAAACCCCCCGATATGGGCCCACCAAGCCACTCCCGCCGCTGAGGCGCCGCTCCCGAGACTCATTGACCCACTGAGGAACTGGATGAGGAACCACAGCCCCAGGAAAAGCAATGCCGGAATCTCCACGATCTGGATGAAAAAGAAGATAGGCACAAGGGTGACTACCTTGGCACGTGGGAAAAGAAGAAAATAGGCACCCAGCACACCAGCGATGGCGCCGCTGGCCCCCACGGTAGGGATGTCACTTCCACTGTTGAACGATATATGTACCAGGGAGGCGGCCACCCCGCTGCACAGGTAGAAAATCAGGTAGCGAAGATGTCCCAGGGCCGACTCCACATTGTCACCGAATATGTAAAGGTAGAGCATATTGCCCAGCAGGTGCATCCACCCGCCGTGGAGAAAGATGGAGGTAACAAAAGGAAAGACCGCATAATGTATCAGTTGGGGCGCCTCGGAGACGATGGTGGTCACCCTCGCCGGAACAACCCCGAATATGTGGATGAACTGCTGCAATTGCGGTCCGAGGGACAGCTCGAACAGGAAAACCAGAACGTTGGCCCCGATGAGAAAATAAGTCACAAAGGGGACCGTCCTGGAGGGAATGTTGTCGCGTAAGGGAATCATGGGGTCTAGGGTCTAGGGTCCAGGGTCCAGGGACTGCAATCTAGAACCCAGACCCCAGAACCTGGAACCTGATCTCAATCTTCAACAGCGGGGTATCTCAAACAGCCCTGCCCGAGGAAGAATGCCTCCTCGTCCAGTTCCTCCTCGATGCGAAGCAGCTGATTGTACTTGGCCACACGCTCGGATCGGTTGGGAGCGCCCGCTTTAATCTGACCGGTGCCGGTGGCCACGGCCAGGTCCGCAATAAAAGTATCGCAGGTCTCTCCAGAACGGTGGGAAATGACCGACGCATACCCGGCGCGGCGGGCAAGCCTTATCGTCTCCAGGGTCTCTGTCACCGTGCCGATCTGGTTCAGCTTGATGAGGATGGAGTTGGCCACACCCTTGGCGATCCCCTCGGAGAGGATATGAATATTGGTCACGAAGACATCGTCGCCGACGATCTGGACCCTGTCTCCGAGCGTTTCGGTGAGGAGGGCCCACCCGTCCCAGTCGTCCTCAGCCATGCCGTCCTCGATGGATACGATAGGGTAGTTGTTGACCAGGTCCTCGTAAAAAGACACCATCTCCCCGGTTGAATACTCAGCCCCCTCGGCAGATAAAACATACTTGCCATCCCTGTAGAATTCAGAGGCGGCAGAATCAATACAGATGGCGACATCCTCACCAGGTCGATACCCGGCGGCCTCGATGCCCTTCATGATAGCGTCTAAAGCAGCCCGGCTTCCATCCAGCTTGGGCGCGAAACCGCCCTCATCCCCAACCGATGTGGACTGGCCCATGTCGGACAGGATCTTCTTCAGATGGTGGAAGACTTCGGTCCCCATCCTGAGAGATTCAGCGAAAGTACCCGAGCCCCAGGGAAAGATCATGAACTCCTGAATATCCAAACCGCTGTCGGCGTGGGCACCGCCGTTAATGATGTTCAGCATGGGAACGGGGAGGATGTTGGCAGGAAGCCCGCCAATGTAGCGGTAGAGGGGAACTCCCAGTTCGTCGGCTGAGGCCCGGGCCACGGCCATGGATACTCCAAGGATGGCGTTGGCCCCCAGATCACCCTTGTTCTCGGTACCGTCCAGTTCGATCATGACCTGGTCGACTTCCGATTGGGCAAGGGCCTCGTAGGCGATGAGGGCGGGCGCGATCTTGTCATTGACCGCCTCTACGGCCCTGGTCACCCCTTTTCCGAGATAGCGTTTTTTGTCGCCGTCCCGGATCTCAAGAGCCTCACGCTTGCCTGTGGAGGCTCCTGACGGCACCGCGGCCCTTCCGAAAGCCCCGCTCTCCAGGTAGACGTCCACCTCGACGGTAGGGTTGCCCCTGGAATCGAGCACCTGCCTTGCATAGATATCAGCGATCTCACTCATGGCTTCATCCCTTCCTGGTTAAATCCGTGATTCGTAACTCGTGATTCGTGATTCGTGAAAAATATAGCTACTAGAGTTACAGTATTCCAAATCTCGAGGCCACCGTCAAAGAACTCTTGGATCTGATCTTTAAATCCCCAAAGGTCAAAACCGAGGAATTATATATATTCTTTATGGACAGAGAATATTCTTTGGCTGTTTGATGCACAATGCGATCTTTTTTTCGAATCACCAATTACGAATCACGAGTCACGGATCTTATTCTCCTACGCCCGACTCTATCCGTCAATAAGTTGCCTTCGACCCTGGGGGGAAAATAGTTTATAACATGGCTAAGCATGTTAACTGAAGTGTTTAGAGTATCCAAACCATGACCAACAGGGATCTGAGTCAGATCATAGCCGGCGAGATCCACGAAAAGGGACTCATGCCTTTTTCCAGGTACATGGAACTGTGCCTGTACCATCCACGCCTGGGTTACTACCAGAGGCAGGAACCGACCACCGGACCCACCGGGGATTTCTACACTGCCCCCCACGTGCACGCACTATTCGGCCGCACCGTCGGAGCCTGGATCCAGCGGATGGCCTCGGATGCCGACCTGGAAGAGGTTACGGTACTGGAGCTGGGGCCCGGCAACGGCCAGCTGGCCAGAGACATCCTGAACCACTGGGGCAAGGATCAGCCTCCCCTTTCCTTGATCCTGGTGGAGGAAGCAGGGCCAAGGTGCAGGGATTTGGAGGCTCGCTTTGCGAGTGATCCCGTCCAGGTGGTGGGGCCTGCAGAGCTGGACGATCTCGAACCTTTCAAGGGAGTGGTCCTGGCCAACGAATTCTTCGACGCCCTGCCCCTGCGAGTCTTCACGCGGACAGAAAACCTGATCAGAGAAGTGTTCGTGGATCACGACAAGGACGGTTTTAAGGAATCCCTTTTGGTTACGGAGGTCGAGGGGCGTATAGGCGAAGTGCTCCAATACCTCCCGGAGGGGTTCCGTACAGAGGCCTCCGATCTGTGGCAGCCGTGGCTTAAGCAGATCGCCCGGATTCTTGACCGCGGTCAACTGCTCGTCCTGGACTACGGAGAATCCACCGAGGGCCTCATCGTCCCATGGCGAGAGACTGGGTCGCTCCGCTGCTACCGCCGCCACCAGGTGGATACCGATCCTTACGATTCTCCGGGCGAGAAGGACATTACCGCCCACGTCAACTTTTCACTCCTACGGCAGTGGGGTGAGGATGCCGGATTCGAGCACCAGTCCTTCACAAGCCAAAGCTCATTCCTTATCAAAGGCGGCATCCTCGAAATGCTGGCACAGAGCATGGACAAACTCCCCCAAAAGGAGGCCACAGGGCTCTGGCTTACGGTCAAAAATCTGATCCACGAGGAAGGGATGGGGGAAGTGTTCAAAGTGATGGTATTGGAAAAAGACAGGGTCTAGGGGTCTGGGGTCTGGGGTCTGGGGTCTGGAATCTAGATCCTGGAACCTAGATGGATTCGAACAGGGGTATCTATCTATCCATGGAACGATCACTGAGAGAAGATGCCATAGCCATATTCCTCGCCGGCGTGGAGGCGGTTGAACCGGGCCGGGCTGTCCATTCCCACCTTAAGCTTGAGGGGAACATCCTCCTTGCCGGTGAACACCGCTTACCCCTGCATCCTGATACCCGCGTGTTCATTGTCGGCGGGGGCAAGGCCGGCGCACCCATGGCGGCCGCTGTGGAAAAAGTTCTGGGAGATCGGATCCACCGTGGTCTTGTGGTAGTAAAATACGGGCATCTGGCACCTGTTGAAAAGGTCACGATCCTTGAGGCTGGACACCCCGTACCAGACGAAGCCGGAGCCAGGGCGGCCGGCATGCTGCGTGAACTGTTGGAAGATACCTCCGAGCACGATCTCATTATCTGCCTCCTGTCCGGAGGAGGATCGGCGCTCCTGCCCTCACCTGCGCCGCCGGTGACCCTTGCGGACAAACAGAATGTCACCAATCTGCTCCTTCAGAGCGGGGCTGAGATCGGCGAGATCAACTGTATTCGCAAACACCTTTCCCTCATTAAAGGTGGAGGGCTGGCACGAGCGGCATATCCCGCGAAGGTTCTCACCCTGATTCTGTCCGACGTGGTCGGCGATCCGCTGGATGTCATCGCTTCCGGACCCACCGTCGGAGATACTACTACCTTTGCTCAAGCACTTTCCATTCTCGAACGATACAACCTGGAACGTAGAGTTCCGGGTACTGTAATGAAATACCTGAGAGATGGTGCCGCCGGCACGCATCCCGAAACTCCTGCCCCGAGGGATCCGGAACTTTCTGGAGTGATCAACCTCCTCATCGGCACCAATGCCATCGCGGTCCAGGCTGCGAAGAGCACAGCCATGGCTTTAGGTTATCACACCATCGTCCTGTCCTCCTCCGTAACGGGAGAGACGCGGGACGCGGCAGCCGCCCACGCGGCAGTGGCAAAGGAGATCGCCTCCACCGACCAGCCTGTGAGACGCCCCGCCTGCGTCCTTTCCGGGGGAGAGACCACCGTAACCATCAAGGGCACGGGGAAAGGCGGTCGCAACCAGGAGTTCGTCCTGGCCGGCGCCCTGGGTATCGAGGGGCTACCGGAATCAGTCATCCTTTCGGGTGGGACTGACGGCACGGATGGACCCACGGACGCAGCAGGGGCGGTAGCCGACGGTACGACCGTTGAACGGGCCAAGGCGCTGAACCTCGACCCCATTGCCTTCCTGGACAACAACGACAGCTATCACTTTTTCGAGAGACTCGGCGACCTGCTGATAACAGGCCCCACTCTCACCAATGTTATGGACCTGCGGGTGATACTGGTGGGTGGGACTTGAGAATGCAGAACACAGAACGCAGAATATAAGGAGCGGTTCCTGTTGGTACGACAAAAATGAATCAACCACAGGGTGGCACAGAGGGAAAGACTGACCTATATCAATGACCGTCAATGTAAGTCATTGATTTGTAAGGAAAGCGAAAATCACACTTTTCGCTTTCCCCAAAGATATTATGGGTCTCAAAAAGTCACGTCAGGACTTTTTGCGACCCTATCAAAATTGAATCCAAGGCAAAGTCTAAAAACCGGTATACCCTGTGGTGAAATAACCTTTTCCCTCTTTACAACTGAGAAGAGCGGCCCATAGACCGCTCTCTTTTCCGGGGAAAACCGGAAATTATCGGAAACTTCGAGACAGCTTGGGATGACTTCCCTTCTCCTGCCTTTCAATTTCCCTTCTTTTAAGTATCCTTCTCGATTCTCTGTTGACCTTCTCCCAGGTCATCTGCACGTTTCCACCCATAATCCTCCTTCGCGACCCCTATTAAAACCGACGACCAACTACCGCCAGTTAATAGTTACTGTGAAGACTCCTCCTCACAGTAGAAATATAACCATTTTTACTGTGATTCAAAATTCAAGATTTAAAATTCAAGAAGTGTCAAGAACGGTCGTGGGTGCGTGTATACGCGGGTACTCGGGTCGGGAATCGGGGGTCGGACAAGCTGCGGCCTCAACACAAAATCCATTATCAGGGATGAAGGGGATGAAAGGGATGGGGAAAATCAGTGCAGAGTACAAAGTGCAGGGTGCAGAGAAAGAAACAGTCCAATGTCCGAATTCCAACGCCCTGTCCATCGTAGCTTTGTCAAATCGTTTGAGCTCTTTCTCCGATACTCCGACACTCCCATACCCCCATACCAGCTCTTTCCATCCCCTGTATCCCCTTCATCCCTGTTAAATTTGCCTTTACCGCTTTTGCAGGAACCGTTCTTTCCCCCTGATTCAAGGTTTTCGCTGCGTCACCCTGCGGTGCAGCCTTCAGTCGGCTGCGCTGCGGTTAGTCAGCTTTAACGCTTTCACGGGAACAAAAAAACCGCCATACGGCGGTTGATATTGAATCTTGAATTTTGAACCTTGAATTACGAGCCCGTTCCCTTTCGCAGTTCTATCAGCACCATTTTCGCAATCGCCTTTAACGTCTCGAACACCCCCACACCTTCCGGGGCCACCGCCTCAAAGGCGGGGACGTTGCGGGCATTGAGCGCCTTCTGCAGTTCGTCCATGGACACCACATTGGGCAGGTCCCGTTTGTTGTACTGAATGACGAGGGGGAGAGCATCCAGATCGTAGCCCTGTTCCGCCAGGTTGTGACGCAGGTTATAGAAGCTCTCTATATTAGCCTCCATCCTCTCGACCTGGCTATCGGCTACGAAGACGCACCCGTCCACCCCCTTGAGGATCAGCTTCCTGGAGGCGTCGTAGAAGACCTGACCGGGAACGGTGTAGAGATGGAACCTGGTTTTGAACCCTCTGATGTCGCCCAGCGAAAGCGGCAGGAAATCGAAGAACAGGGTTCGGTCCGTCTCGGTAGCCAGGCTGATCATCTTACCGCGGGCCTGGGGATTGGTCTTTTTGTAGATGAACTGGAGATTGGTCGTCTTTCCGCAAAGACCGGACCCATAATAGACGATCTTGCAGTTGATCTCCCTGGAGGAGTAATTGATGAAGGACATTCCCAGGCTATCTCCTGTCAGCTGAAGAGGTTCTCGATATCGTCATCAGTGATCTCTGCGAAAGGTGAATCCACACCCAGCCCGGAAGTGTCCGTACCCGACTTTTTATCAATATCGGCGAAAGCCTTTTCCAGTTCCTCACCCGATTTCTTCACCCTGAGTCGCACAAGGCCGAGTGAGCTTTTCTCATCGAAAATAACCACCAGGATAACCCTGTGCCCGATGATAGAAATGTGGATGTTGTCCTTTTCACCCTCGTGAAAGAGGATTGAAAACTCCTTCTCACCGATAAGCTTTGCCAAACCACCTGTCGCGGCGATATTGCCGGCGGTCAGGGACGCAAGGGAGGTCGTGTCGATACCCTCGGTTTGCCCCGAACTGGTGATAAGCTGCCCATTCTTGTCCACGAGAAAAACGACCTTGGCGTTGGCACTAGACACAAGGCGCTTGATCACCTCGGTGACAAGGTTGAACTCTTCCTCGTATAGAACGAGATTAGGTAACACAAAAATCCTTTCGGTTATCAGGACTAATTAGATGTGCAAAGCACATGCGGAAGCCGAGTATAATGATATACCGGAAAACACAGTGCTTTTCAAGGGTTTACACTTCCCTGAACTTCTCAAATTCGATCAGCCAGGGTTCATCATCCGAGATTGCTCACTGCAATATGAACCGATCTTGATGGACTTTTTGCGACCCTATCAAGATTGATGACTTTGCACAAAGTCATCAACGCGCCCCGGGTGGGGCGCCCAGGTCAATGACCGGTAATGTAATCATTGATCTGTAAGGAAAGAGAAAATGACACTTTTCGCTTTTAAGTGGAGCAAAAAGCCACGAATGGACTTTTTGCGACCCTATCAATAGTCCTCCTAGAGTTCCAGCCGGCCGTCTATGGCAAGTCCCAGGGTTATGGAATCGGCCTGCTCAAGGCTGCCGCCGATAGGGATGCCCCTGGCTATCCTGGAGACCTTGACATCCATGGGACCGAGGGCCGTCACCAGGTAGGAAGCCGTGGCCTCACCCTCAACATCGAGGTTAGTGGCCATGATGACCTCCTCCACTTTCTCCTCCCTGACCCTGTCGAGTAACTGGCTCACCTTCAGATCCTCCGGACCCACACCCCGCATGGGGGACAGGACTCCCATCAAAACGTGATAACGGCCACGGAACTGACCAGTCCCCTCGATGGCCAGAAGGTCCCTGGGCGACTGAACCACGCACAGGAGGCCACCAGAGCGACTCGGGTCAAGGCAGATATCGCATAACTCATCCTCCGTCAGGTTGAAGCAGCGGTCGCAGTGCCTGATGGTTTCTTTCATCTTCACCAGAGCACCGGCGAGAGCTTGGACCCTCTCGGAAGAAGCGCCGAGCAGGTGAAATGCCAGACGCTGGGCATTCTTCTCGCCAATACCGGGAAGCCTCTTGAGTTCCTCAATGAGGCGCTTGATGGAGGGAGGGTAACGCACGATGCCTAGCCGAAGATGTCAGGAACGGGCAGACCACCTGTGATCTTACCCATCTCTTCCTGCATCATCTCCTTGCTCTTTCGAAGCGCCTCGTTCACCGCTGCCTGGACCAGATCCTGTAGCATTTCCTTTTCCTCAGGGTCGATAACCGAAGGGTCGATATCAATGGAGGCGATCTCTTGAGCTCCATTTGCCATGACGGTAACCATTCCACCACCTGCACTCGCCTCGACCTCCCTGGATGCCAGTTCTTCCTGAACGCGGTCCATGCTGGCCTTCATTTGTTGGGCTTTCTTCATGAGATCGCCTAAACCTTTCATAATTCCTCCTCTTTTGACTGCATGTCCTCAGGTTCTCTTGTCGCCTTACCCAGGACTTTTACCGACGTCAGTTCCCCTCCAAAGATCTCCATGGCTTCCTTGACCATGGGATGCTCCCTGGTCTCCTTCTTTATTTTTCTGGCAAGATCGGACTCCTGTTGCTGTCTTTTCTCCACTGCGTTGTGATTCCTGGCCCTCTCTTCCACTTCCATCTCAATGAATTTGACCCGCATCTCACGGTTGAAAAACTCACGCAGCAGGGCCTGCAGCTCTGCCAACTTCTCCCGTTCCTGGAGTACCTCCAGAAATATCTCTCCTCTCCTTCCGGCAATAACAAGTTCTTCTCCGGCGACATTCTGCGGGATCAGCTGCTCAAGCATGCTGCCGATACTCGGCGCCTTGCCAGTGATGAACTCCAAGAGCTGCTCCCAGGTCTCCCTGGGGGTTTCGATCCCCGCGAAAGCCGGGACTGTGGAAAGATCGAGGTGAGCCTCCGCCTCCACCGGCGACGCCGAGTTCTCCTCAGGGCTGTCTGGAGGCGGAGACGGCGCTCTTTTCCTTGCCGGTCGGTAACTGCCGCCCTCACTGCCAGGCGGAGCGCCTCCCATACCCACGGGGATAATCTCCTGCGACCTGGCCATGTGCACCAGGGCCAGCTCCAGGTGAAGCTGCTGCTGGGAGGAACGCCTCATGCGCTCTTCGCCCCGAGCCAGGATGGCGAACTGCATCCTCAAGGAAGCCGGATCGGCCCTTTCCGCCAGGGACGTTAACACTTCAAGTTCCCCCTCGGGCAGATCGATAAGGCCAGTACTGTCTTCTACCTCCAGCAGGATCATGACAGAGCGTATGATCTCGAGAAGATCAAGTGTTATCCTCATGGGGTCGGCGCCGTTATCGATCATCTCGCCCAGCGCTCTCAGTGCAGTCCCCGAATCTGAGTCAACACAGGCTGCGAATAACTGCATTAGTTTGTCCCGGTCCAGGCTGCCGAGGACCACGTTCACATCCTCATCCGCCACCCGATCACCTGCGAAGGACAGGACCTGATCCAGAAGGCTCTGGGAATCCCTGAGACTTCCTTCAGATGCAATGGCTATGCGCCGCAAGCCGTCGTGGGAGATGTCCACACCTTCTTTTTCACATATAGTCGCCAGATGTCCGGCTATATCTGCTGAGGAGATCCTCCTGAAATCGTACCTCTGGCAGCGGGAGTGGATCGTTACCGGGACCTTGTGTGGCTCGGTCGTGGCGAGAATGAAGACCACTCGGGGCGGAGGTTCTTCCAGTGTCTTGAGTAAGGCATTAAAAGCGTTTTTCGAAAGCATGTGGACTTCGTCGATGATGTACACCTTGTACTTACCTTCTGCGGCGGCGTACATGACTGATTCACGCAGCTCGCGGATGTCATCCACCCCGGTGTGGGAGGCGGCGTCCATCTCCACAACGTCCAGGCTGCGCCCCTCATCGATCTCACGGCATGAATCACACCGGCCGCACGGTTCGTCGGTGTGCTGCTCATCAGTACAGTTGAGGGTCTTGGCGAGGATCCTTGCCACGGAGGTCTTCCCGACACCACGTAAACCGGAAAAGAGAAAAGCATGCCCCAGGCGCCCGGAACCAAAAGCGTTGCGGAGAGTCCGGGTCACATGCTCCTGGCCGACCACTTCGGAAAAGGTTGCCGGACGGTATTTACGGGCCAAGACAAGATAAGCCATTAAGAAATGCCCCCTGGGGAACATGTGATCTCGCGCAAAAAAAGGCGGGACCGGATCAAAAAGGGTGGGACGAGGGCCAGGCTGGCTGAAGCACCCGTCGGATATCCCTACCGTTGCTTCCTTCCGGATCTGGCGGGGTTCGGGAACCGGCGTCGCTCAGGGCCTGGCCTTCAATCCCATAAAAGGGCAGCCGGGCCAACGGCCCGGCCACGCATCGATTTTTTAGCCAGTGCAGGCTGGAGAGTCAGAGTTGGCTGCATGAAGCCTGGCTCATCCGCCACTTTTCTTTTTCAGCCAACAGGGCAGAAAAAGAAAAGTGGCGGAGAGAGAGGGATTCGAACCCTCGGTACACCTTGTGAGCGTACACGCACTTTCCAAGCGCGCTCCTTCAACCACTCGGACATCTCTCCTTTGGCGCGCCCAGCACGATTCGAACGTGCGGCCTTCGGACCCGCAATCCGACGCTCTATCCAGCTGAGCTATGGGCGCTTAATTCATTATTCGTTGGCTACGTAATCCTTCAGGGTGACCGCAAATCTGGGATGGTCAAAGGGGTGCGTCGCCGGATACAGGGAGAACAACCATCTGTTGAACAGTTCGGCACCTGTTTCATCCGTTATCCTGGCCTTGACAGCAGGGTTATTCAGGTCAGGCGATGAGGAGGTGAACACTTCCCCCGCCATCTGGAAACTGGGGAGAAACGCCTCGATAAAAATTGTAAGCCCGGTGGTGCCAAGGGGTGCTGTCTCGCCGATGTTCATTGTATAATCAGTCCGCTCACTGGTGTCTTTATCTGTGACCTCTAGGACCACCGCTTTCCACTTGGCCACGACCTCCTCGGGAATTACTATCTTGGAGGGTACGACCGGCATGGGAATATCTCCCATTGTCTCCTCCGGCATATCAAGTGGGATCTCCTCGGCTTTTTTCTGACAGCCCCAAGCCAAAGCCAGAACAAGAACCAGTAAAAGTACAGTCATGTGCGTCAATTTCGTCCTGAAAAACATTTGTATTCCTCCGATCTACCTTTTTGATTTATCACCCGATTTGGTGGTGAAAGTTTTTGCATGATATTACGGCCATTCGAAAACCCTGCCAAATCAGGGCATAATCAATTACATTGAAAAAAACAAATTGTTACACGGCCAAATTGATGGCTTGTCATAATCATGGAAATCCTGAGTGCCCCTCGGCGCGTCACCCTGGCTAATTGTGACTTGCTTCCCTCGGCAAGCTCGGGACAGGCGGGGCAACTTGATCACGCCAACGGCGTGACTCGTGTCTTCCGCCTTTCGAAATACGGCCTGCCACGAGCAAATAATTTTCTCCTACCTGAGAAAATTATGCGTCGAGTGGCGGAGAGAGAGGGATTCGAACCCCCGGTCCGCTAGGCGAACAATAGCTTTCGAGGCTACCGCCTTCAACCGCTCGGCCATCTCTCCACATAATTAAGTGAACGGTGAATGGTTTACTCTCTCTTCACGGTTGCGCCCTTCGACAAGCTCAGGACGCCATTCTCCTGAAATTATATATCGGCACTTTCCGTAAATCGGAGTGCCCCTCGGCGCGTCACCCGGGCAAACTGTGACTTGCTTCCCTCGGCAAGCTCGGGACAGGCGGGGCAACTTGATCACGCCAACGGCGTGACTCGTGTCTTACGCCTTTCGAATCATGGCCTGCCACGAGCCCCTCGACCAGGCTCGGGGTCCTGAGCTTGTCGAAGGACAAATAATTTCCTCCCAACTGGAGAAAATTATGCGTCGAGTGGCGGAGAGAGAGGGATTCGAACCCTCGATACGCCTTTTGGGCATATACTCGCTTAGCAGGCGAGCGCCTTCAGCCGACTCGGCCATCTCTCCGGAAAAACAGTTTACGGTTCACTGTTTACAGTGTTCAGTATTAAACTGAATCGTTCATAAGCATGTTCATCTCATTTAATGAACAAGAGCTACAAGTTAGCCATACTCTTTTCAAAGGTCAAGAGAATCTGAAGGTCATTTGACCTTCGGATTCCAGTTTCCAGCGTCTGGTATCTGGTGTCTTGTAAAGAGCAACTGATTAAAGCATTTGAGTGAAGAATTTCGCTACACTCTACACTCTGCACTTTACACTCCGCCATTTTCTCAATCCAATCGAAATTCATTGGATTACTTTGCGCTCTTCGACGCGTCGCACTTGCGGTTGTCTCCTTGCTCAGGGCCACTCTCCGCTGCTCGTGTCATACGCTTCTCGAACCATGGCCTGCCACGAGTCCCTCGACAGGCTCGGGACAGGCATTGGGTGCGTCGAGTGGCGCCCTTCGACGCGTGGTTCACCAATCTCACTATAATTAAGCTCATTATAATCCTGAGCTTGTCGAAGGATGGCGGAGGAGGAGGGATTCGAACCCCCGGTGAGTTACCCCACAACGGTTTTCAAGACCGCCGCCTTCGACCACTCGGCCACTCCTCCGCAATTTCTGAGGACCTCAATGGTCCTCAGAAATTGAATTCAATATTTAAGATTCAAGATTCAAAACAGGATCAACTGCTGAAAACCGGTTCATTTTGAATTTTGAACCTTGAATTTTAAATTATTCCCGAATGATGCGTTCCATGTTGTTCATATAAGGCCGCAGCACTTCGGGAATAACAACCGTCCCGTCCTTTAGCTGGTAGTTTTCCAGGATGGCCACCAGACACCTGCCCACGGCCAGTCCGGACCCGTTGACCGTGTGAACGAAGCTGGTGCCCTTTCCCTCGGTTGGCTTGTAGCGAATCTGTGCCCGCCTCGCCTGGAAATCCTCGAAGTTGCTGCATGAGGAGATCTCCCGGTAGGCTTCCTGGCCCGGCAGCCACACTTCGAGATCGTAGGTCTTGGCCGCGGAAAACCCCAGGTCACCGGTGGACAGATTCACCACGCGGTAGTGAAGCCCGAGCTTCTGGAGTACCTGTTCGGCGTCCCGTGTCAGGGCTTCCAGTTCATCGTAGGAATCCTTCGGATGAGTGAACTTCACCAGCTCCACCTTGTTGAACTGGTGAAGCCTGATGAGACCCCGAGTGTCCTTGCCGTGGGAACCGGCCTCACGCCTGAAACACGGGCTGTAGGCGACGTAGTAGATCGGCAGATCCGACTCCTTGAGGATCTCCTCCCGATGAATGTTTGTCACCGGGACCTCGGCCGTGGGTATCAGATAATACTCCCCTCCCTCCACACTGAAAAGATCATCCTCGAATTTGGGCAGCTGCCCGGTCCCCTGCATACTGGACGGTTGCACCATAAAGGGGGTCAGGACCTCCCTGTAACCGTGTTCGAATGTGTGCAGATCCAGCATGAAGTTGATAAGCGCCCGTTCCAGCCGCGCACCGGCTCCCGTAAGGAGGGAAAAGCGCGATCCCGCCATTTTGGCCGCCCGCGGGAGGTCGATGATGTCCAGCATCTCGCCAAGGTCCCAGTGGGAAAGTGGCTCAAAGTCAAGGTCCGGCTTCTTGCCCCACTCCCTTACCAGTTCGTTGGCCCCCTCATCAGCTCCCACCGGGACACTCTCGTGAGGGATATTGGGGAAGGTAAGGAGCAGGTTGCTCAGGTGTAACTCCACATTTTTCGCCTTGTCATCGGCAGTTTTGATTTTTTCGCTCAGGGACCTAACAGCCTCCTGGCGTTCACCGGCATCAAGACCCTGTTTTTTAAGCTTTCCTATCTCGTTGGACTCCTTGTTGCGCCGGGCCTTCATCTCCTCCACCTCAAGGAGAAGAGTGCGCCTCTCCTCATCAAGTTTCTGAAATGCGGCGATATCCACAAGGTCGCCTCGCGTGGACAGGCGTTCGGTGACGTAATCCAGGTTTTCCCTTATGAACCGCATGTTGAGCATAGATTCAGTTCCCAGTTTACAGTTTATGGTTTACAGTATACTGCTCACTCCAAAAGAACCTCACTACATAGCACCATGGACGAAGGCTTGTCAAACACACCCCCTGCGTGCTAACTTCCCGCCATGCAACGGTTTTTTTGTATTCTCCTTCTGTGCCTTACCCTTCTTCCCAACCTGTACCAGGAAACCGCCATCGCCGATGGTCAGACCCGGATCGCTTTCCTGGGGGACTTTCTTCCGGCGGGTAGCGCCAGCCCGTTTATCGCCAAAAACGGTTATAGACGCCTCTTCGAGGGTGTTCGGCCCATTATAGTGGGGGCGGACGCCGTAATCCTCAACCTGGAAACCCCTCTATCCACCCGGGGAAAGGCTGTCAAAGGCAAAGCCTACACTTTCAGGGGATCCCCGGAAACAGCTGAGGCCATGGCCCGCGAAAAGGTCAGGGCAGTGTGGCTGGCCAACAATCACATCATGGACTTCGGGGTTGAGGCCCTTTACGATACGATTGATTACCTGGAGACGGCAGGTCTTGCGCACGCCGGGGCGGGACGTAACGTAGGGGCTGCCGCCGCGCCGGCAGTCCTTGAACTTAAGGGCTTGAACATCTCATTGCTCGCCTTTTCCAACACTTTCCCCAAAAGCTATTGGGCCCGCAGGAACCGGCCAGGAACCTTCTTCGGCGCACCCGGACCTGTTGGCAGGGCAGTGGACCGAACCATAGAGACTTACGGAAGTCCGGTAGTTACCTCCTTTCACTGGGGCGCGGAACTCATGAGCGAGCCCAAGGAGTACCAGGTAGACCTGGCCCACCTGGCCATTGATCACGGCGCGGCGCTGGTTGTGGGTCACCATCCACACGTCGCCCAACCTATTGAGGTGTACCGCGGCGTCCCCATCCTCTACAGCCTGGGCAACTTCTCCTTCGGTTCTTACAGCAAGCGTTCCAGGGTAGGGCTTATGGCGGTAGCCCGGTTCGAAGAGGACGGTCGCATCTCCCTCCTGGAGGTCTATCCTCTTCTGGTGGATAATTACGAAGTAAATTTTTCGCCTCGCCCGATAACGGGACTTGAAGGCCAGAGGATCTTTGATCCTTTGGTGAAGGGGATCGATCCAACGCAGGCTTCGGCCCTGTGGGACGGAGAGAAAGGCGTGATCGTTCCTAAATTGAAAATTGCGGATTGAGGATTTCGGATTGTTGATTCGTAATCCGTAATTCGTAATTCGTAATCTGCTTCAGTATATTTTACAGATCTCCAGATATCTCTTTAACGCGGGCTTGGAGACGAAGATCTCCTCGGGAGCCAGGGGTCCGTCGGGGGAATTGGCGACCATGACAAAAACCAGGGTCTCCTTGGCCTCCCACGTCCCGACAAGGGCGGGAAAGTAGTAGGTGTGTGATTGCTCGTCGAAGGATTGGATGCGGCCCTGGTCCTCCGAATGGTCAGTCCCTGTAGACTGGTCCATATCCTCTGCCAGAGTGCTAAAAGTCTGCTTGAAATCGGCGTCTGTCGGCGGTTTCGGCAGGGTCCTCTTGATCATGAAAAGGCTGTAGTCGGTGGCGCCCTTCTCGAAAGCCCCGAAATAGAGGGTCATGGCATCACAGTTTTCCCAATCTTCATGGGTGAGGGTGTACTTCTGAACGATCTTCGGGAGGAAACAGATGCCGCTGTCATCCTTCTTGAGACCACCTTTGAAATGCCTTTCCAGGGCGTAGTTTCCAATTGATTCGATATAGGGCGTTTCCTGGCGCTCCACATTGGACCCCCCGTATATCTTGAGCACCTCTTCCACATTTTTACCGAAGGGAATCTCCCCACACACCAGTTCGGGGTCGGCGGCGGCCGGTGTCGCCGGAGCAAGAATTAAAAATGCTGCAATTAAGAAAGAAAAAGTTGGCCTTCCAGGCATCACTTCCTCCAATTCATGGCTCTGTATCAAAATAATGAAGACTGGACTATAATTTTACTATTAAGAATATGGTAGCAGAATAGGGTGCCCTGAGCCACCCTTGGACATGCTCAGGGTACAGGACGCAGGACACAGCACGCAGTAGAAAAAGCGGTTCCTGTAAAGGCGGTTTTCATTGAACACGAAGTACACAAAGTTTCACAAAGTAAAATCTAAATCCGAATAAGAACCATTTATAAACAAAAGAGTTTAAATCTTACTTTTAACTCAATAATAATTTTAACCCCTTCGTGTTACATCGTGTACTTTGTGTTCCATTAATCAACGCTTCTATGGCAACCACGTTCTTATCTGGGATATGGGAAGAAGAACAGTTCCTGCGAATGCGGTGTTTTTCTGAACACGATGTACACAAAGTGACACAAAGAAAAATGTTTAGGTTTGAAGGAACCCCTTCGTGAAACATCGTGTACTTTGTGTTCCAAAAGCAACGCTTTCAATGGAAATGGAATCTTTTATATATGAGATTTGTTCAGGAGGTTGTTCATGTTTGAGGATAAAGGACTACTGGTCCCCAACAACCGCATACCCGATGCGCCGGTGAACCCCATGTTCCTGGGACGGTGGTCGCCGAGGGCTTTCGATCCGACCCCTCTCCCTGAAGAGGACATCACCACCCTGTTCGAGGCCGCTCGATGGGCGCCGTCATGTTTCAACGAACAGCCGTGGCTCTTCATGTACGGGACATCAAAAGAGGAAAGGGAGACCTTCCTGGAAATCCTTATGGAGAAGAACCGCCTCTGGGCCCACAACGCCCCCGTGCTGGCGATCCTCTTTGCCAGGAGGACCTTCGCTCAAGGAGGCCGGCCCAACCGGTGGGCGGGGCTCGACTGCGGAGCTGCCTGGGTTTCGCTCGCTTTCCAGGCCAGGATGCTGGGACTTTACGCCCACGGCATGGCCGGATTCAGCCAGAAAAGGGCCTACGAACTGCTCAATGTTCCGGAGGAGGAGTACGAGGCCATGTGCGCCATCGCCTTGGGGGCTTACGGCGATACGGACAACCTCCCGACCGAGATTTTGGAGATGGAGGAGCCGAATGACAGGAAACCTTTGGCTGAAGTCGCAATAAAGGGAACATTTCAGCCATAGGTTTCCTCGGGAGGGGGAGAGCGGGTGAGAGGGAGAGTGGGAGAACAAGAACAGTTCCTGTGAATGCGGTGTTTTTTTTAACACGATGTACACAAAGTTACACAAAGTAAGAATTTTAGGTTTACGTCCTACCCTTCGTGAAACATCGTGTACTTTGTGTTCAAAAACAACGCACTTGCTGGAACCGCGGATTTCTATAAAAGCGGTTTTTTTTAACACGATGTACACAAAGTTACA
>Ga0209976_10000344_pt1 | contig 32945 bp, 33 predicted proteins | sample SumtaG_FD_182806 | JGI IMG/M metagenome (GOLD analysis project Ga0209976, IMG submission 182806) | Deep subsurface microbial communities from Indian Ocean to uncover new lineages of life (NeLLi) - Sumatra_00157 metaG (SPAdes) (version 2) | ecosystem: Environmental > Aquatic > Marine > Oceanic >...
GACATCAAACAAGGAGGTTCTACAGCATACCTCGTTGTTGTTGACACCGAAGGGATGAGTGTTCAGTCTGCCACTGCAGGGCGTAAGCTCACTGCAGAGAAGGTTGCAGAAACACTTGAAGAATATGGAGTTGCAGATAAGGTGAATCACAAGATTCTGATCAGTCCAGGAATGGCTGCAAGAATCAGTGGTGAAACCGAAGAGGCATCTGGTTGGACAGTCAAGGTTGGACCGAGAGACTCGAGCGGTATTCCTAAATATCTTCAGGAAGGTAAATGGAAAGAGGAATAATTGCCACATCCAAAGAATGATGTTGGTCAGTGTCTAAGGAGAGAATAGTATGAGAGAACGCTTGGTAGTTTCTGTTGCTGGGAAAGGTGGTGTTGGAAAAACAACAACATCCGCCTTACTCACCAGAGCCGTTATTGAAAAGACAAAAAGAAGCCTTCTCGTTGTTGATGCAGATCCAGTCATGAATCTCCCGCGAGCACTTGGTGTCGAAATCCCGAATTCAGTAGGAGCTATAGCAACCCGACTTCGTAAGAACATAGATGAAGGGTCTCTAGGAGGCGAAGTTGCCAAACAAGATGTCTTGGAAGGAGAGATCTTTGAGGCGCTCGTTGAGGGAGACCAATTCGATTTCTTAGCGATGGGACGAACCGAAGGTGAGGGTTGTTATTGTTATGTGAATCGACTGCTTACTCAGATAATTGATAATCTAAGTAAGAACTACGAGCTCACTCTTCTCGATATGAGTGCAGGACTCGAACATCTGAGCCGACGAACAAATCGAAATGTCGATGTACTTGTCATCGTTATGGACCCATCACGCGCGGCTTTTGAAGCAGCTCTTCGAATCAGAGAATTAGCAAAAGAGGTTCATATCGATTTCAAGAGGATTGTAATTGTAGGAAATCGATTCTTGCCCGAAATGGAAGAGGACCTTCGAGAGAGGTTAGAAGAAGAGAACCTACCTCTGTTTGGACTGATTCCTAATGATGATGAACTCGCGAAGACAAACTATCTAGGAAAACCATTGACTGAACTTAATCCAGAGTCACCAGCTGTAAAAGCTGTCGAGGAGATCGCAGAAAAACTAGGGCTTCTAAGTGAGGCTGCTATGTTGAAACTTCTTGGAAAAAGCCCATAGAATAAGGAAAGGAGGAAACATCTGACGATGGTGGATGGAGAATGGACAACGAGGTACAAGGATAAGATAGTACCAGCCAAAGTTGCCCTCTCCAAGATTCGCAGAGGTACGCGGATTTTCCTCGGTACAGGTTGCGGGGTTCCGTATCATCTCGTGCAGGAACTAGCCAATTCTGCCAATCAGATGTGCGATAACGAGATTGTGGCTCTATTTACTCTTGGAAATACTCCCTCAGCTAGTCCAAAGTTCCAATCACAATTCAGGCATAACACATTCTTTGTATCGGAAAATATTCGCGAAGCAGTGAGAGATGGGCGAGCAGATTACACTCCAGCATATCTTTCCGACATCCCAATTTTCTTCAGCACTGGAAGAATTCCACTTGATGTTGCATTGATTCAGGTGAGTCCACCAGATGAGTATGGTTACTGCTCGTTAGGAATATCTGTGGATGTCACGAAGACAGGCGCAGATAATGCAGACCTTGTGATAGCTCAAGTAAACGAGAATATGCCTGTAACTCATGGTGACTCGTACGTGAGTGTTAGAGATATCGATTATCTTGTTCCGTACACTGAACCCCTATTGGAGTTTGAATCACCAAAAGTCAGTGAGCGAAGCCAAAAGATTGGTGAATACACAGCAAAACTAATCGAAAATGAATCAACAATATCAGTGGGAATCGACGGGATTTCTACCGCAGTCCTAGATAGTTTGATCAAATCTGAAGTACGGGACCTAGGTGTTCATGGAGAAACCTTCAATGACAGAATGATTGATATGATTGAAAGCGGAGTCGTCACAAATCAGAAAAAGAGCATAAACATAGGAAAAGTCATCTCGAGTTTTGCAATGGGAACAAAGAAACTCTACGAGTATGTGAACAATAACCCCTTATTTGAATTCAGAGAATCATCTTATGTTAACAATCCAACAATTATCGCTCAAAATAACAAGATGGTTGCAATCAACACCGCATTTGAAGTTGATCTAACTGGGCAGGTTGTTTCGGACTCTATTGGTCATGAGTTCTATAGTGGTATTGTTGGACAAGTTGATTTTATCCGTGGTGCATCTGAGTCAATTGGCGGGAAAGCAATAATCTGCTTGAAATCTACAGCTATGAATGAAAGTGTTTCTAGAATTGTACCCCATCTAAGTAAAGGAGCAGGTGTAGTAACCACAAGAGGGGATGTTGATGTTATCATCACCGAATATGGTTTCGCTACACTACGGGGAAGATCAATACGTGAACGTGTTTTGTCTCTCATTGCAATTGCACATCCAGATTTTAGGAATGAGTTGCTCGAAGCGGCAAAAGAAATGAAGTACGTATTCGAAGACCAAGTTCCATTTCTTGCTACTGGCACCTATTTCCCAGTTGAATACGAAGGTATCACGGAGATTGAAATGGATGAGGGTCCTGTAAATGTCCATGTTCGCTTAATCAGACCTGACGATAGTGATCGGATCAAGGACCTATTTTACGTGCTCAGTGAAGATTCAATATTCTTCAGATTCCTAACACCTCTTACAAGTATACAGCGAAAGACACTGCAGGATTTCTATTATGTTGACCAGGACTCAGACATCTCCCTTGTAGCAGTAGTTGGAAATGGAAATGGAGAGTCTGAAAGAATTGTTGGCGCAGGAAGGTATCTATTGAATAGAAGCACGAACCAGGCGGAATTTGCTCTACTCGTAGGAGATGGATATCAAAATAGGGGCATTGGTACATTTCTCCTAAATCAGATGATGCGTATTGCAAAGAGCAAAGGAGTCAATGCTTTCGTTGCATATGTACATCCAGAGAATATCCCAATGATCAATTTCATTCATAGAACTGGAAAAGTCATTGAAACTAAATTAAGCATCGAAGATAATCAATACACGTTCATCCTGAAGCTTTAGTCATAACTCTAGGACGTATCTTCCCTTTGGATGAATGGACTGCTAGAAAAATAGAAAACCAATATTGTTTTATGATGGCTTTGTAATTTTAAAATGTTTAGAGGAGATTTGAAGATGTCTGAATTACATCAAATTGGAATACTGAAAATAGGAGCTATTGGTGCTGCACCTCTACTTGATTTGCTACTTGATGAGCGTGCAGAGAGAAAGGATATTGCAATGTGCGTAGTGACAACTGGAGCTAGTATGGACCCTAAGCAGTGCGAAGAAGCAACGAAGGTATTAGCAGGAGCTAATCCCAGTGTGGTACTGATTGTGAGTCCCAATGCTTCACTTCCAGGACCAACAAAGGCAAGGGAAATTCTACTAGAAAAGAAAATACCTATACTGTCAATATCAGATGGACCATCAAAGAAAGCATTCTACAAAAAGAATGAGGAAGGAAAGAAGGTTAAATCGGTTCCAGAAGGGAGTGATTTCATTATCCTACCTATGGACCCGATGATTGGAGCGAGAAAGGAGTTTCTTGACCCAACTGAAATGGCTATCTTCAATGCAGATCTGATCAAGGTGCTCTCTTGTACTGGGGTAATGAGACTACTTCAATCTGAAATAGATAAGCTTGTAGAGAGTGTAAAAGCCGGTAAGGATCTGAAGCTTCCCACAATCAACCTGAAAACTGAGAAGGCATTAGCACAGGCAGAATTTTCCAATCCGTATGCTTACGCAAAAGCGTATGCAGCACTCAAGATGTGTGAGTCAGTTGCAGACATCACTTCTGCAGCATGCTTCAAGGAAAGTGACCCTGCCGTCTATGTACCAGCAGTGGCTGCAGCCCATGAACTACTTAGAGCCGCAGCAATACTTGCAGATGATGCACGTGAGATAGAGAAACAGAATGATTCCGTGCTTCGAACTCCGCATGGATCATCAGGTAAGGTTCAGAAGAAGACTAAGTTGGATGAAAAACCAGCCTAATACTCTGTTAATGTCAGGATGTAGATAGTATCATTCGAAATGATCTTCTACATCTATGACCCCTGAGACGGAGACCATCGCATAGGTTAAGCTTAAGTGATTGAAATCTATATTTTATGACTAGTGATGTTTTACAATTCTAAACACTGGGAAAGACATAATTGAGATTAGATGCTCATTCTCAGTGTGGTGGTTCTGTGGTTAGAAATCTTTCACTCAATTTTCTATATCAAAGAGAAGGAACAAGGATTGAACCTGAGTCAGATGCTGTTGGTCTAGTTAGTGCACTAGCATCAGCAGAATCTCAAAAGGCAGGAAGTTCTCGCATTGTGAGTCTGAGCAGGGTTTCATTCCCATTTTGGATAGTTCAGACTTCATCTACAAAATCAATTGTTTTATCAGCTACAAGCAATGTGAGTCAACAATTTCAATATTCAGAGATTAAGGGAGCGAGTGAGATACGACGGATTGTTAGTTCAGAAGTTACTCAAGCGGCGGATATTCCAGTTGCAGTTTCAAAGATTACTCCCCTATTAGACAAAGCGGAAACATATACAGTAGAACTAGGAAATGTGATCAATCCTTCACCATTAGCGTCCGTTGGTAAGTATATTGGAGCGTTAGACCCAAATGCACAACCGAACAGAATAGAAATGCGAATTGATTCTGGGGGAGCACTCAAGAGAACCGAAGAATTCAGAGGGATTTCTGAAGCTACGCAACTACGCATTGAAGCGACAGAAGCGCTCCAAGCCCTGTTTAAGGAGAAGTTTGGAGGTCAATATTCTATCCTCGAGAACCTCGTCACACTCGAAAGGACTAGGTGGAACGACCGAATCAAATTGATGGAAGAGAGGACTGAGCAGGAGATAGCTGGACTGAAGACGAATAGGGATGATCAACTCTACAACCTTCGTGAGAAACAGAAGATGAGCCTTCGTGCAATGACAGCAGATTTTGCAAGAGCTGCAAATGACATGGAAGAACACTTTACTCAAATATCAGAAAATATCAGAGAGGCAAAAACAGAGATTGGACAAAAAGAAGATGACGTGGAAGGAGCTATCTCGATATACGAGGATCTAGTAAGTAGTGTGAGAGGAACCATTGAGAGGAGTAATCACCCAATTCAGGCAATGGATGCTAAGAGAGAAGAGCTTGAAAGAAGTGCCGCTGAAGCTCGAAAAGTCTACGAGCAAGAAAAGAGTGATGCTGAATCATCTCTCGAGTCACAAATCAAAGAAAGCCAAAAGAGAATCGAGGATACAAGAAATGAGATGGATCAGAAAACTCAGGAACTCGATGAGCTTAAAGTAAATACAAACACAGTAATTGAGAAGGCTTACGAGGAAGTTGGGAACAAAGTCATCAAGTTCCAACAGGAGTTTCTTGAGCTCATGTCTTGGACATTAGACAACGACTCAGTCCAAGATCTGGCTCCACTCACACAATTAGATGTTAATACCTACGTCGCAAAATACGAAAATGATGTCTACAAAGTTCTCATGCCACATTTCATACCAGATGTAGGAGCATCATCATCGTTCGGAACAGGACAATCGCTGAGTAGAGAGTTTGACGACATGTTTACCTCATCAATCGATGAATGGATGAAGTCTGATCGTTCCTTCAAAGACGCTTTTGAGCGAGCGTGCATCGAAGGAAATGTGTTCTTAGATACTGAAGGTGAAAGTATGCTGTCTGAAGGGCTTGAATCACTTACCAGGAGAAAACTGCTTCAAACCTCTGACATAGAACGTTATGGAACTCTTTGGTTCAGGTACATGGGAAAGTGTCCCAAATGTAGCAGTCCTCTAGAAACAGGCGCTAAGTTCTGCAACAATTGTGGTCTTGAATTATAGTCTAAGTTGCTCTTCTCAAGAAGAATTCACGAATCTACAGAAGGAAAACAATATACGGGGGAACTAATGCCTCACGAGCAGGGGTAAAGATGAAACTCGACATCACTCCACGTGCAGCTAACCTTACCTACGCAATCCGAGATATCGTGGTTGCAGCTTTGAAGTATGAAAAGGAAACTGGTGAGAAGCCATTATACCTAAACATAGGAGACCCGATCAAGTATGACTGGAAGACTCCACAATATATGGTAGACGCAATCTGTAAGGCTGCTGAAGATGGCTGGAATGGATATTCACCGTCCGATGGAGAAGAACAACTTCGAGTTGCCGCCGCTGAAAAAGAGAAGCGTGTAAACAAAATTGATGTCGACCCAAACCGGATGATTATCACTGCAGGAGTTTCAGAGGCCATCCAATTCCTCACAGGGTCTCTAATTAATCCGGGTTCAGAACTCCTAGTACCAGGACCCTCCTATCCTCCGTACATTTCCTACGTCAACTTCTTCGGCGGAAAACCCGTTGCTTATCGGACTATCGAGGAAGAAGATTGGAACCCTGATGCCGAAGATCTCAGGAACAAGATCACAGACAAGACAGTTGGTATCCTTGTCATCAATCCCAACAACCCCACTGGTTCAGTGTACAACGAGAAGACCCTTAGAGAGATTGTCAACATTGCTGGTGAGTACGGTCTCCCACTCATTTCTGATGAGATTTATGACCAATTAACTTACGATGAACCACAGACTCCAATGGTGCGCATTGCAGGAGATGTTCCAGTAGTTGGTTTCAATGGAGTCAGCAAGGTGTACCTAGCGCCTGGTTGGAGAGTGGGTTACGCATATTTCCATGATTCAAATGGAGAACTGAACCCCCTATACGATGCGATGATTCGTCAAGCAAGAATACGAATTTGTCTGAATTCAACTGCCCAGATTGCAGCTGCGACAGCACTCGCAGGGGATGGCAGTCATCTCAAAGAAACCATGAGTAGAATGAGAGTGCGAAGAGACCTCATTCACAAACGTCTCAATGCCATTGATTCAATATCTACACAACTACCAGAAGCCGCATTCTATATCATGCCAAAGATTGAGCTTAGAGATAGATGGAAGAACGATACAGAATTCGTTCTGGATGTACTCAATGACACTGGTGTTGTATTTGTTCCAGGTTCAGGTTTTGGAGCGGAGTATGGAGCAGGACATTTCCGAAGTGTCTTCCTTCCACCGCCAGAGATGATCGATGAAGCTATGAATCGACTTGAAGGATTCATGGCAAAACAAAACTAGAAGGCTCAGTGAAAAAAAGTGCCCTGAGCTGTTTTTAGAGAGATAAGGACTGCAAGTATCGATGCAAGTGCAAGAGTTGAATTGCGAATCATAATCTATCAATAGTCTTCACAGATTAGGTGCATATGAATGAACTTTGGATTAATGCTCGAATTTTGTTCTGAATTTCCTACCTTCTCTCTTACATAGGATCTGTGCAACATTTCTACCAGTGTAGATAGAACTAGGTACACCACCTCCCGGAAGTACCCAATGTCCAGCCATGTAGAAATTGTCAAGACCGGGTAAGGTTCGTGGTATTTGTTCCATGATTGTGCTCATTGTCATCAGCCAACCCATTGGAGACCCTCTATCGCCAAGCGTGTACCGCCATGTAGTGTAGGGTGTTGACACATCAATCCTTTCAACCTGTGATTTGATTCCAGGATAGATTTCATCCAGACGATCAATTAGGTTCTGGGCTAACTTTTCCTTTTCTGCATCATACTGTTCTTTGTTTTCTCGAAGATTTGCCCAGTAATCCCATTCAGTTTCCAATATTACCTGAATAACCGATTTTCCTTCAGGTGCAAATACATCACCATGATTGAATATTCTTAGAAACAAGAGAGGAACTTCTCTATCACTCAGTTGAATAGGTTCTTTCTGCATGAATGCATTAAGAGGTGTTTCGTCATCAAAGGTCCTTGAAACACCTAGACTTACTGCAATCATAGGATCGTAAGGTTTCCAAGTATCATATCGTTTCTTGATCTTGTCATCGATGTACTCTCCTCCAAGTAGCTTGAAAATTGTGCTTCTACCATCTGCAGCTGAAACCACTACATCAGCTCTATGCTCTGTACAATCAGCAAGCACGACTCCTACAGCTTTGTCATCCTCCACGATTATTTTCTCAACTGTTGCTCTGTATTGAATTTGACCACCAAATGACTTGTAGCGCTCTTCAATTGAACGAACAAAAGTGTGACAACCGCCTTTGAATAATCCCATTTGTCCTGATGCAACCGTTGCTAGAACCATTATCACGAACCAGATTGGACTACTAGGGGAAAATAGCCAATTGATGACTGTCTTAAGAAATGGATTCTGAAAGTGTTCAGCATACTCTCCGGCAGACTTGGAATACTTTCCCCTGAAGTACTTCAGGAAGCCTCGCATCTCCCACATCTCTTTCAACGAATCAAGACGCCCTCTTATTTCAGGAGGTGCAGTACTCATGCCAAGATCCGTAAGGAGTGGAGAGCCTATTAGTGATTTGACTTCCTTGATGAAATTACGAATTTCGTCTTCATCTTCAGGAGCCAGCTCAAGCATATCACGTTCAAGTTTTTCAATATCCTGAGAGAACTCAATAGACTTTGTTCCTGTTTTATCAGTAAAACTAAGGTAGGATGTCATCTCCTCAATTTCTATTGATTCGATATCACAAATTTCTGAATACACATCATATAGTGGTGTTCCTGGCTTGTGACCAATAAGGAAGTGTATACCACCATCAATGAGAAATTCACCTCTTTTCCAAACCGCAGCAACGCCACCTGGAACAGAGTGGTGTTCGTAAATCTTACTCTCATATCCATTCATCTGAGCGTAACAGCCAGTAGATAGTCCAGCTAACCCAGCCCCAATAATGATCATTGACTTCCTACTCATTTCGCTTCAATCTCCTGTTTCTGAGGTTGTAGATTCAAGAAGAATCTGTAGAGCACGATTCCACTGTCCTGCCATCTTGATCTGAATGTTTGTAGCTCTCTTCAAATCAGAATCCTTCTTCTTGTTTTTTGCTGTGAGAATTTCTAGCTTACTAACGAAATCATTATTCACCATCATCAAATGATGAATCATCGAGCCAAGTAGGTTTGACGAGGTAGTCGCACAATATTGATACCCTGTCTTTCGAGACCCTGTCTTCTCAACAACACCATACCCTTCGAGCATTTTGAGTGCTCTATTGATTGTAGGAATTGATGTTGGATATTTTGATTCAGGGAAGAGTTCAGTAAGTCGCTCGGAAATGGATTTCTGTGACCACTGTTTATTTTCAAGTTGGAGAAGACCTTCAACCCACCCACAATATTCTGGATACCCGTAGTGGTCATAGGTCTTACCAATGATTGTCAAGAATTCTTTACGTAGTTCGTTAGAAATCATTGCAGCTCCTCATGTACATAGTGTATCGAAAGGATTTAAGTATTTCAGTTTTCTGAAATTCTGAAATACTAACATGGAAACCAAACCTGAAATCTACTCTCGTATCAAAATACAATGAAGAAGGTTAGCTGGAATCTACGCGAGTTCCTGCTTCTTCTTCTCTATCATCTGAGTGATTTCATTACGAATGGATCGTGCAACTACAAGTGCCATCTCAATCTTGTCTGGTGATTCAGGTCGTGAACCAACAATAAGATGAGAATCATTGACAATCTTGTTTGCTTCCAATTGGATATCAGAAACGTTGGCGTCTAATGCTTGAAGTTCAGGAGTAGCTAGTCTAACTTTAAGCTGTCCAGCAATATCCTTGATTATCACTGCAGCGGAGTGAATTCGCTTCTTCTTCTCAGCGGAAGCATCCCATTCACTTAGAGCTAATGGTAATTCAGTTTCTAGCTTTGATTCCTGTTTGGTTGCAGAGGCAATAGCCTCATCAAATGCAGGGACGATTTTGCCCAATGCATATGCCTTCTTCTCAGCAAGCTTGGCAGCTGTGACCTTCTCAATGAGAACATCATCTCCAAGCAACGCATCAATCTGATCAACCATATCATTCACGATTTGTAGTCGAGCTTTGGCAGATTCTAAGTTTCCTTCTTCTACATCAGTTCGAGCTTGTTTGAGGGATGCAACTAAACCTTCTACTATTCTTAGCATTGGTTCAGCCTCGAATTCAGACTCTTCGATTGATGCTTTCAGGAACCCATATCGTCCTTCAGTTACACTGCAATCATGGAGTAACTTCTCACTCTCTTTGTAATCCTTGAGAGTAAGTACTGCAGGACCTGCTTGTAGACTATATTCTGTCTTGAGTTTGTCCTCGTAAGTTCCACGAACAACAACAGAGAATTCTCTGGTTCCACCAAGTGCTTCTGCGGATCTAAGAGCAATAGATACATCTATAGTTTCACCAGCAGGAACTGTAGGAATAGTCTTGGCTTGTTCACCAGAAGCAATATTCAAACCTTCATCGATGTGCCACTCCAGTTTCATATTAGTAGCGTCTCCATCACCGGTGTTTTTGACGGAGAGTTTCATTGTAAAGTCTTCAGTGAATGTCAAATCAATTGGAATAGTAAGTTGAGAAGATATCTTTGGAACCTTCAATTTTCCACGAAGTATCTCTCGAACCATATCTAGTCCGCGGTCAACATACTTGGAAAATTCAGGACTTCCTGAACTTGCTAGTGCAGATTTTAGTTCAGTAACTGCGGCATTCTCAGCCTCTGCAAAAGAATCGAGATTAAGGGATTGAATAGCTGATTCAAGCATCTGTGGGATCTGACTAAGTCTAATAACTGCAGGAAGTCTGATCTTCGATGAGTTTTCTGCAGAGAAACCACGAGCCTTGTAGAACCCATCGGCTTCCTTTCCAATCATGATGTAAATCATGCAAGCAGCCATTGCAAGGGCTGTTCCCTTACCTGTTTCGGCATCTTCGCCCCACATCAAGTGCTCACTGGAAGCAGCTAGTAAATCATCAGCTCCTTGCTTGTATGCATCGATTGCCTCAGAGGCATCTGAAAGTTCGGAGAAAACATCTCCAGCTTCGCACATGTTCAATGCAGCTTTCTTGAAGCTCTTTGAAGCTCTGTACTCGCCAGCTGACTTCAGGAACGCTTGTCCTGCAGCAGCATATTCTTTTTCCATAGTAGCATAATCACCAGCACGTTCTGCTTGTTGTGCAGATGCGATATGCTGGTTCCCAGCAGACTGACGTATAGTGTCCTTCTGTGATTCCTCAACCCATTTTTTCGCTCTCTCATCCGACATTGTCACATTCTCTCCTACTCAAATCAATGACAATACTGGGTTCAGTTCTTTTGTTTGTTTCGAAACCCAGCAAAGTCAATATCTAGAGGTCTTGCAAGCTACCCCTTGTAAACTTCTCGAGGTGAATGTCGCAGACGATCAGGAAGCCCGCCGCCATGACCTTCGACTACGAGTTCGTAGTCACGACCAATACGACCAGCTTTTGCTGTCTGGAATCCCACCTTCTCAATACCACGAGCATTTCGCTCAGCAGCTCTACGCTCAATCATGCTAGTGCCCGAGGGACACACAAGAATGAGTTTCTTTTGCCCATCATCCACAGTTAGGTTGATGGCGGTTGTAGGTGTGCCAGAACACTCATGGAATTGGCTGTTTTTATATTCGAGGACTATCTTCATCTGAATAGTTACACCACACAGTAGTCGATTCTAAGCACAATCTAGCTTGGTCACATATTAGCATTTGTCGGATGGAAAACTACAGAAAAAAAGAAAGAAAATGAGAAAGAGCCTGGAGTCAAAGACCCTCAAGCTCATCTTTAGAATTAGTTCGGTTAGATTAGTCCGGCGGCGGTGGAGGTGGAGGTGTATCATCCATTTTAGTAACAACCGGTGCCAAGACCGAATCTCGTTTCTTCTTTGTGAGAGCAAAGCCGATTATGATCAATACCAATCCAACAACTGCCATGATAGCACCATACAGTACTGTATTTGGAGCAAAGAAATCATACGCTACATCTATGGACGGTAATAATGCAATAATCGCACCAGCAATCAACACAAGCGCACCAAGACATACTGGTCCTGAGCGCGTATACTCACGCATTGTCAAGTAAGCCAATTTTGCTAGCTCCTGAATCGAGACAAACCACGCAGTCTCGTCTAATTGTCTAAGAGTCGGTTGAAGCGATTTAAGGGTATTGTGTGGAGGGTTTTTCCAACAGGCCATTAGTTTATTTAGTTACTTAGATAATTAGGAGCGGAACAATGTTCTGATGTTGTAAACAGCTGCACTGATCTTGGACAATCTTGGACATCTCCTAGATAAAGGATGAATCAAAGACCATCTTTTCCGCAGGAGCTTATATGCTAGGACAGGGAACAAGTAACTGTAGTGTCGAACCAGGACGAGAGCCAAGTCCAAGGTTCTATCTGCAGTCACCGCCAGTTGGACGGGGACGTTAAATGCCTGTTGGAGCGGCCGTAAGACGTCTTTACAGACCTTCCGAGGTCTGCTTGATGCTACCTCGATGAATCAGGAACCGAACATCAATCATGGACTTTGATGTCCAAGTTTGTCTAAGTTTCGGGCAACGGTATTGGGTACTAGAGTAGAATTCTACTCTATGCTCATACCAACAATACAACCAGTTGAAGAAGTATTAACTGATACCTTGGTTCCAGTTAACTCAGATAGTTTAGCAGCAATCTTTTCATGAAATGCGCACGGATAACCTGAAGGTATCTTGTCGACATTAGGATCGAGGTCTCTACAAACCCGTAAAATTTCACACATCCCAGTTTCAATTGTTACAGTACCAGTTCCGGTCTGTGGCATCTGGCTCTCATTTGAGCAACTCTGAATCATTGCTCCAAATTTCTTGAGCGCGGCACCTGGATCATCGGGATGGGATGTAACCCAATAATGTATGAGCTGGTCTGCAGCTCGTGTAAACATAAGATTAAGATGACCCGCAGGCAATGTGGTGGCATATGTTGAGATTTCACAAATCAAAGAGGCTTGGGCTTCAAGTGTACTATTCCACCCATCAATGTCAGTTATCTTCGGAATATCAGGAATTACACCCACTCGAATATCGGGAAGTTCAGCAGTAACTGATTCTTTAGTTTCAGCAATCGTAGGTCTACCTGAGTCTGCTGCTGCTTTCTCACCAAGAGTAGTTCCATCATCGTAAGCTAGGTCTGGAACCTCATAATTTGGACACACACCAGCAGTTTGATACTTTCTAGAGAATTGCATCAGTCGGCCAGCCATCGTTGCAATTGCATGTCTGCTGAGACCTTCAACTCTGATGTTTCCATATGCAACACCAACTATATTCTCAACATCCAGATCAAGCATTGTTTTTTCAGCAATTATCTTCTTTCCACGGACTACACGTACAGCCCACTTATCATTCATAACACCTGCCTGTGCGGCGTAGCTTGTATTCGTGATACTTACAAGTGGGGAAATGGGATAAAAGTCGGTCATTACTTGGCCTCCATTACGTGGGTTTCTAGCTCATCACTAAAATCTTATTCAAAAGGATATCGTGATTGTAATCATTTTGTTTTAGGCTTTGAATTTCACACATAGAGTGAGAATTGAAACAGTGAGAAAAAGAGAATGGGACTAGATATCCTCCCTATCTAGTCCCTGTGGTATCTACACATAACCTGGTAAGATTTTAGATTCCTGAGGTTGTCTTTTCTTCACACTCTCAGCAAGTGCAGCAAATCGTTCGACATCTTTAGGAGATAGGCTTGGTCGGGTTTCCTCGAGTGCAAGCTCGAAATGCTTCATTGTTACAGGTTTTGCTTTCCAATCGTCACGAACAGCAGTCATCGCAGCTTCTCTACAGAGACCCTCAATATCAGCTCCAGAATAACCAGCTGTCATCTCAGCAAGTATTTTGAGATTGACATCTTCATCCAGTGGCATCTCCTTCGTATGCACTTTGAAGATTTCAAGTCGTGCTATATCATCTGGTGGAGGAACGAATACAATAGCATCAAAACGACCAGGACGGAGAACTGCAGGATCTAGAATATCTGCACGGTTTGTAGCACCGATGACAAGAACATTCTGTAGCGTTTTCATTCCATCAATTTCAGCAAGAAACTGGTTCACAATTCTTTGACTGACTCCAGTGTCGTCATTCGTTCCACGAGCAGCCATTATTGCATCAATCTCATCAAAGAAGAGAACACAGGGCGCAGTTTGTCGGGCTTTAGCGAAAATCTCTCGTATTGCTTTCTCAGATTCACCAACGTACTTGTTAAAGATCTCAGGACCTCTCACAGAAATGAAGTTCGCTTCGCTCTCAGTAGCAACAGCCTTGGCTAGGAGAGTTTTACCAGTACCAGGTGGTCCAAAGAGAAGGACTCCCTTGGGTGGTCTGATCCCCATTTCACGAAATACTTCGGGACGCTTGATCGGAGCTTCAACAGCTTCTTTCAGTTGAACCTTAACCTTTGCAAGCCCACCAACATCTTCCCACTTCACATCAGGTTTCTCAACATAGAATTCTCGAAGAGCTGAAGGGGACACGTCATTAAGTGCCATCAGAAAATCAGCTTGAGTTACGAAGAGATCACCCAGAATATCTGCAGGGATATCTCCAGTTTCTGGATCTATGTGGGGCAACGCTCTTCGCAATGCCTGCATCGCAGCTTCTCTAGCAAGAGCAGAAAGATCAGCACCCACAAATCCATGAGTCACTGCAGCTAACTGCTCCAGCTCAACATCATCTTGCAAGGGCATGGCTCGTGTATGAATTTGGAGGATTTCCAATCGACCCTTCTGGTCGGGAACCCCAAGTTCAATCTCACGGTCAAATCTTCCAGGTCTCCTAAGAGCTTCATCAATGTCATCGACACGGTTGGTCGCACCAATTACGATAACCTGGCCTCTTCCTGCTAATCCATCCATGAGAGCTAGCATCTGAGCTACAACTCGACGTTCTACTTCTCCTGTGACATCTGCTCGCTTTGGAGCGATGCTATCTATTTCATCAATGAAGATGATAGTAGGAGCATTCTTCTCAGCATCTTCGAAGGTTTCTCTCAGTTTTTGTTCAGACTCTCCGTAGAACTTTGACATGATCTCTGGACCATTAATCACTTTGAAATTTGCACCAGTTTCATTTGCTACAGCTTTAGCAATCAGTGTTTTACCAGTTCCAGGAGGTCCATGGAGTAGAACTCCTTTCGGCGGAGTGATACCAAGTCGCTTGAAGAGTTCGGGAGATTTCATTGGTAATTCAATCGTTTCACGAATCTTCACTAGTTCCTTGCTCAGGCCCCCTATGTCTTCATAGGTCACATCGGGTATCGATGTGTTCTCAACTTTCGCAGGTTGATTCAACACCTCGACTTCTGTATCGGCTGTGATTCGACCATATTTTGGTGGTGTTACATTCGTTGCAGTAAATTGAAGCCCTTGACCAATAGAGGTAATTAAAATCACGTCACCTCTTGTTACAGGGCGATTCAGAATTTGCTGCTTCAAGTATCTATCAAATCCTTGCTGGAAACGAACGGGTTGGCTTGGTGCAAGAACAACTCTTTTTGCATCAGGAATGTTTGCTTTACTTACTTCTACCATCTCACCTAATTTAGCTCCAGCATTGCTACGAATCAAACCATCCATTCGCACAATATCTAGTACTTCGTCTTCATTGAGACTGGGCCAACAGACTGCAATGGTTTCCTTTGAACCCTTGAGGAGAACATAATCTCCAGATCTAACCCCAAGGTGGTTTCTAACGTCTGAATTCAACCTAATTATACCGCGGCCCTGATCTTTGGGCATTGCAGCGGCGACTTTCAGACGAACATTATCTTCACTCATTATCATTCACTCTACTATATCACTCAATTTTCAGGTATCCTTCTTTGGGACCATCGTTACTAGCAGCTTTCTTCAGCTCAATCTCCAAGATGCCATTTCGAAAGGATACTCTTGAATTATCAATATCAACGTCAAAGTTCAAATCAAAAACTGCTTCATTCCCCTCGATTTGATCATTGACTAACAGGATTCTTTCTTCTACTTTCACATCAACCAGTGTGCTATCATTCTCCAGTTCAACCATGAAGAGAACCCTATCTTCTAGGTCGATAACTTCAGCATGTAATTCATCGCTGGGAGGAAACATTTCACCCACATCCGGGTTGCCAAACATTGAACCGCTCCAGTAGCTAATTGTTCCATCACCATCAGAAATCTGTCCCATAGATTTCATCAGGTGTTCAAACACCCTACGGAATACTGACTCGAACTCATCATCTATCATTTTTAAAATGGTCTCCAGTGAGAAGCCCCTGGACGACTATTGTCGCCCATGAGTCACCTGTTCGGGGCTCCTTTCTGTACAGATGCTAGTTAGCACCTAAGGTACCATTCGGTACCTATGATACCATCAGGTACATTAGTATATAAACCTTAGGAAGTGGATGAGCTCGTACTAAATACAAATTAACTCGTTTCCTCTTTGCGAAGAATATCTCTTGCAATGAGGACACCAGAAACAGAAGCCTGCATGAGACCTCGAGTTATACCAGCGCCATCACCAGCCGCATATAGATTGGTTACTTCAGTTTCAAGATTCTCGTTCAGTTTCAAACGAGAGCTATAGAATTTGACTTCTACACCATACAGAAGAGTTCCAGCTCCAGCAACACCAGGACATAGTTTGTCTAATGCATCAAGCATTTCCAAGATCGAACTGAGATGCCGGTATGGAAGTGCAAAGCTAAGGTCTCCGGGGCATGCACTGAGTAATGATGGTTTCACAGGGCTTCTTGATATCCGTTCTTTCGTACTTCTCTTGCCCCGTCTTAAATCAGCCAATCTTTGAACAATCACACCATCACCCAACATATTCGCTAGCCCTGCAACTGATTGACCGTAAGCAATGGGTTCCTTGAAAGGTGCTGTGAAACGTGTTGAAACAAGGAGTGCAAAGTTTGTGTTAGTAGTCTTGTCATTTGCGAAGGATTGACCATTGACCGTTAGAACATCATCATAGTATTCAGTTGTGACCACACCACCAGGATTGAAACAGAACAGACGAACCTTGTCATCAAATTCTTTTGAGTAGTACACAAGTTTAGGTTCATAGAGAGTCTCTGCAATATCATGCATTACAGGTTCAGGAATCTCCACTCGTAAGCCGATGTCCACATAGTTATTTTTAGTATGAAGATCAAGTCGCTCAGCCTGTTTTGCTAACCACTTATTCCCAACTCTTCCTGGTGCAGCAACTACGTACTTGGCAGTAATTGCGTCCCCACCATTCGTAACAAGTCCCTGAACAGAATGGCCATTAATCTGGATGTCTTTTGCTTCTGTCTTGAAATGAATCGTAACGTGTTTTGCAACCTCCTCATACATCTTACCCATGACCTCAATGCATCCTTCGCGTCCCATGTGGCGGACTTTCTGTGGGATTAGTTCCATTCCAATAAGTGCAGCCTTCTGAGAATATTTCTCAGTTTCATCTTCATTCGAGCCATAGATTTTCGAGGGAGCGCCATATTCGATATATTTCCCATCCACATATTGGATCAAATCCATGAGACGTTTGTTCCCAATGAACTCGTTGAGCCATCCTCCAACCTGTGTTGAGATTGTTAGCTTGCCATCAGAAAAAGATCCACCACCACCCCAACCTGCCAAAATATCACAGGGATGGCATTTCTTACATCCAGGGGCAGCATCTGAATTTGGACAATTGCGCCTCTCGATACTCTTTCCTCGTTCTATGATAACTACTTTCAAGTCAGGTTTGTGCTGCACTAATTCTAGAGCGCAGAAAATTCCAGCGGGTCCACTACCCACAATTGCGACATCATATTCCACGTTATTTCTCTCCGCGTTTCCCGGCCACAGCAGCCACGCAATTATTTCCACTTAAGACTTTGCATATTTTTTGAGGTTCCATCATAGATTAATACAAAGAGTCCGCTAGGAATACGAATATAAAACAAAAAATTCGGTTAATCAAAGCGAATAGAAAGGTGTTTCAATGACAACATGCTCTCTCTGTGGCAACGAAGACCTATGTTTCACATGCCCGTATTGCAAAGGTGTGTTCTGTGGAGATCATAGACTTCCAGAAGGCCATGGTTGTCCAGCAATGCACCGTGTAAAAGAGGAAGCAAAAAGGAAGGTTTCTCGATCTGTTGGTAATGATGAATACGAGGATAACCAAACCTGGTCATCAGTGATGCCGAAGAGGAACAATAAGCGAACACAGAGAAGAACTCGAAGACGCCGCTTTTCAAATCCCGAATTGAAACACTTACTCATTGCTTGTGTGCTAGTCACATTAGTATCAATCTCAATCATGGGATCAGGATCTGGTATTGGTACTGGTATTATCAATGGAGTTGCTTTGTTTGCATTTTACATCAGTGGTCCATATTGGTGGGTTCCTATTGGAATGATTCTGATATTCCTTCTATCGTTCATTGGTCATGAAATGGCTCACAAATTCACTGCACAACATTATGGAATGTGGTCTGAATTCAGGATGAATTCAATGGGATATTATCTTTCAGCAATTGCGATACTATTCTCGGTTCCCATTTTTGGAACGGGTACTATGTACACAAGTGGAACTTCAAATCAAGAACATGATGCTAAGACAAATCTTGCAGGACCATTGAGTAATTTCGTTTTAGCAACAGGACTACTTATCATCCAAATGCTAGCCTATATCACCCTCTCAGGTGCTGTGTTGTCTAACTTACTATTTCTTGTCCGATATGGAATTTTAATCAACTGTATTCTAGGTCTTTTCAACATGATTCCATTCCGACCATTTGATGGTGGTACAGTGAGACAATGGAACCTCTATGTCTGGATTACTCTGACCATTGCGTTAATCGCGATTTTGGTCATGGGATATTTCATAGTTCCCATTTTGTTAGCTTGATAATGTAGCTGAGATAATACCACGCTTCATAGCAGAATAATACACAGGCCTCATTAGGTCACTCTGGAGGCCAAACAATGCTCACACCACAGAATTACAATCAAGACATAGTGGAGCTATCAATATCAGCGTGGTTCTACAGGAATAGAGCAATTGCAGGATTTGACAACCCAGCAAGGTCTCTCAATGTTTCAGTAAGAGAGCTAATGGAAAATAGTCTTGATGCATGTGAGGATGCGCAAATTCTTCCAAGCGTGACAGTACTCCTCAAACGTGAGCAAGAATCCTCAGTAACTGATATGCTAAGTCAAGGTCCAGAAACTTTTGAGCTAGTTGTGAAAGATAATGGAACGAGAATTCCACAAGATCGTCTTCGGGGGGCGTATGAATATCAGGTTCAATGTGTAGTTGCAACTGATTGAGAATGGCCCGATGATCCAAAGATTAACTCTTCCTTGAGCGATAGTTTAAATATGATGGGGTGTAATTAGTGAAGGGTTAGCCATATGTGGTCTAGGAGTAGATTGAACTCGCTCATCCTGGTATGTGGCGTTATGATTTTTCTGATCTCATTTTATTATGTAGGATTGGTCGCCATCCCTTTGGGTCTGGAAACCGAAGTTCCTCTTGTAATTATAATAGGCATTTTGGCGGGCATCAATCTCTTAGGAGCGTTTGGACGGAAACGTGGAATGGATGAAATAGTTACGTACAGCCCCAGGAGGGTCATTTCCGCCTTTTTCATAGGTGCCATCTCAATTATCGTGATAATTACGCTCGTACTTGTTGGTGGTGTTACTGGTATTCACCCACCAGGTATGGATCCTGCAGTTCCATTTCTCTTTGTAATCCCTCCTCTCGCGTGGCTGTTTGTGGTAGTAGTCGTGGTCGAGGAAGCGCTCTTATTACTGAAACTTGACAAATCAATAAGATAGGTGGCAACTCATAGCCACGCCTCTCAATTTAGCATTATCTTAAAGGCGACTTTGAACAAAGCTGTCATCACTTTTTCCTCCATAGTACTTGTAGAAGTAATAGACACCTGAGAGTATAATGTACACTACACGCTCATCATCAGGATAGTCAATCTCTTTGAGAACGATATGTACAAACTCGTTGCCATCTCGAAAGCCTAATGTGCATTTCTTCACGACACTCCGAATCAGTGATTGAGAGAAGAATCAGAGGACTCACACATGTCTCTTTCAGATCTGCAGAAGAGTCAGGTTATATACTGAATCGACTCCATGACGGTAATAGTAGGAAACCAGTGTGGGCAGTCCGGTTTCATAAGACACTGTACTCGACATCTGAGTGATGCTATCAATGCCGAAGCCATAGTAACCAAACTGGAATGAACTTGTACTAGTATATGACCAGTAAGTATCTGCGCCTGGTCCTGTGGAGCGCGTATCTGGATAAAAGATGTCAATCAACAGCCAAGATCCGGTTGGGAGTATGCAACTTGAGAGCATGGATTTCAATCTGACTGAAATATCATCGGGAATGGCAGTGCCATTTTGAAAGGTGACATTTACCTTGTCTGTCCGAATGACTCTCTCTGCAAAGTCGACGCCATTTAGGAACCATCCTAATTCCGGAAGCGCGACTATCTCGACACTAACATTGACCCCATCCAATAGTGCATATCTAGAGGGCGGCGGAACCACATATGAATCATTAGACTGCCACGCATCGACTGTAACATGATAGGATGCTCTGTCGCTCAGTCTGATACTCCAGGTAAGGGTTGAAGACATTGCCATAGGAACTACTACCGTGACGGACACAAAGACAATGGTTACCACTATGAAGGCAATAATTGCAACCCTCTTCTTATTCAGGTCGATCACGGCGCAGCACCCATCTCAAATATCGATGCTTGTCGAATTACATCTCTTGCGGTAAGAAACAAGAAGAATTGTGTATATTCTGCTCAAAGCGTTCAACTCTGTTCCCTGTAACCTTCACTCTTTGCACACTTATGCGTTTGGCCAACTAATGGTTCACTACAGAAGGAGGTCATCACTTGATGATTTTATTTAGAAGAAAAGCGCATTAGGCTTTCGAGATAGCAATATTCTGCATGCTTCTTAGCTATCCTCCATACCAGATAGCAAATCGAGTCTTGTTTCTAGAATGGGATGTGATATCAAGAATTCAAGTCGTTTAGGAATATTGGCATAGACAATATTGTATTCTACTAATTTACGTAGAGCAGAAGTTATGGAGTCTATTCCAACTAAGGATGCTGCATACAAATCCGCTTTAGATTCCCACCTTCTTGTGAGCCATGGAATCAGTAGGAAGGGAGGTCCAAATAAGAGAAAACCTAAAATCAATAATAAGAATAACTTCTGATATTCCACCAAGAAAGAACCGAGATCAAAAGCTAAGTAAACTAAGCCGAGATTCGCTAGTATTAGCGGAGAGATCAAGGATATTACTATCAACTTTGCAAAATGATTATAGTGGACATGACCCAATTCATGTGCTGCAATAGCAACCAGTTCTTCTTCCTCCAGTACATGTTCAAGTTCATCGGTTAATGCTATGATTGAGTTACTACCAGTTCCCCACTGGAATGCATTGAATATTTTTAATCCTGGATAATCAAGAAATCCTATTGAACGAACCTTGATTTTTGATTTATCAAGGAGTTCCCATACAAGGGGATGCTCATTTGTCTTCATCACACGAAATCTTTTGGGTAAGCGGGGTGCTGTCTTAAGCGAGTACGTCACGGAGAATAGGGCGAAAACTGTCAATCCATTAACACACAGTAGGAGAATGATTGGGGCATTTTCTATCATAAGCATGAAAAAAAATCCTGCAATCATTAAGAGAATAAGAAAATCATTGAATACCACTTTAGGAAGTGTGTTTCTTAGATAAAAGACAAAGCTTGCATCTACAGATCGCCACTTCACCTCCATATAGTATCTCAGTCTTTGGACTCCTAGCTGCATCACGATAAGTAATATCAGCGCTAAAATTGAGGCTAGATATCCGATTGGAGGAGGTTGAATATACCACACAATCGCTAGCGGTATCAGGATGGCACCGCTTGTAATGGAAATCCCTGAAAGAATGATTATTCTAAGAGTGAATCTTTTGGAATCTTCTTTACTAATAGGTACACTCTGAATCATTCTCACCACGCATCCTATCAACAAATACATACTCGTTTCTGAGGATATCATTGTATCGTATCATGAACTTGACTTACTACAAGAACTACGGTCACAGAAAGAGGTCAACACTTGAGAACTTTATTTAGATGTGCGCTTAAGTATATGATAGAAGGCATGGTTCCGCCTATTAGGCTTTCGCGATGGCATTAGTTCGTATGCAATATTGGGCTGATAAGTAAGAGAGGAGCATTATCATGGGTTAGGACCCTCAGGAGTACACCAACCTCCAAAAATCGGAGCGCCCAGACATAGGTATACTCGTTGATGGGACCACTCATACCACCACCAAAGGTCGCACAGATTGGAGTGACGACTACAATCCACTTTTTGATGGTTGATGTTGAGAAGAGCGACACACTCTCTCTGAACTAGTCCGTGTATCTAGTCAACGATACTTTCTCCCTACGCATCTAATGATGCTCTTTCTATTAAGCCCGAGTGTATCAACTATGTCCTTGTTGCACCCTAACTTCGATTTGGACAATATGACTCTAGTGATTTCACTAGCCTTTTCGCGAGTCTCTGTTTTTTCGTAGAGAGTGTTTCTAACAATTTCCTCTGAAAAAAGTGTTAAATCTCCATCAAACTCTGAGATTGATTTCCAAGGTCCACTATCATTTACTATACTTCGAGCAAGTTTTTGTGCATCTTCTTCACGCCCCATGGACCACCCTCAGATTTGACCTATTCAATTTGCGAAGAATCAAGTATAATGTGATAAGCATTGCTACCATTATGTGTTCAACAATCAGTATTTATTCACATTCAATAATAATAAGTCTTCAATCCATGACATCAATATTGATGCAGCAATATTTGTTGAGAAGGAAGCTATGTCAAGGAACCTAATCGAACTTGGACTTCCTGAGAGTATGAAGATTGGTGTTGGATCATTATTCGGTCAACCTGGAAGGAATATGAGAGCATGGATTAGAAAACTAGCAGATGAAGAAGTACCAATACTCATTCTTGTTGACATGTCACCATGGTCTCTACGGATATTCTCCACGATCAAGAGCAACTCGATTGAGCTCGCTAATATTCGAGGTCTAGCTACACCAGAAGCCAAATTGGTAGGTCTCACAACAGATGATTTCTGGGGACGGAGTGGGATGCTCAAAGACATTGAACATTCACTGGAAGTTATGGGCAAATCAGATTTGAAATGTGCTCAGCAGAATAGAAACATCCCTGCAATCAGCGAAGACCCAATATTGAGAAAACAGAACGAAGTAATGCTTAGAAAGAAACGGAAAGGAGAGCTTGAAGCATTCAAAGCATTCGGTCTGCCCCTTGCTGATTTGAAAGACATGTACATCAAGTACCTTAAGAGGAAATCAGCAGACACTGATGTGAAACTCATATAAAGCAGGTTGTTATGCCAACCAGTGAGGAGTGTTTCTATGACCGATAGGGAGAAGATGATAGAACAATTAGACGACTTCAAGAGCACTGTAGTTTCACTGATGGATGAACGTGATAAACTTCATAGCGAAGGAGAAGAACTTCGGAACGACAAACGAGAAGCTGAAGAGAAATCTTCGGCGGCTGAAGAGAAAGTTAAGGAACTTGAGAGTGAGTTTCAGAAGACTAAAGATGCAAAGGATAATGCAGAAACTGAACTTACTATGGTTAAATCTGAAATTAAGAGTGTAACTACCAGAGCTGATAAGGCCGAGTCTTCCAAGACCGAGGCAGTTGATGCAATTCGTGCAGAGCGAGATGAACTCAGGAAAGAGATGAATGAGATTAACGAACAACTTGGAAGGGTATCAGAACTCTACCGAGAAGCCTCCGAAGAGAAGGATGCTTTGCAAGAGAAAGTAGATATTAGCGATCTCCTTGCTATCTACATCACTCTTATTGAAACAGTATTCTATGGAAAACCACATGCTAGAATCCTGTATACATTGCATGATGTGAAGACAGCAATTTCGCGAAAGAATATTGCATCAAGTACAGGTATTATGCCTGCTGCAGTTCTAAAGGCGGTTCACGATTTAGCAAATGCTGACTTGGTCAAATATGATGATGAAACAATGGAAGTAGAGCTTACTAAGGATATCCTTAGAAGGGGTTAGTCTTCCAAAATTAAATTGAGTGAGAAAGGAATTGTCACCTCCAATCAAAGTTGGTACTGCTGTTACAAACCATGTGAAGAGATACACACTACATGAGAAGCTCAGAAATATCATTGGACTTCTTGGAAAAGATGGTCAGCAGGTCATCGACTGGGCGTATGAAGAAGCAGAGCGGAGAATTAGTGAACATAAGTCTCTCAAGAAGTCAAATCGGGGAGGGCTCGTCTTCGACCTTATCGGATACGAAGCTGCAGTAACGCTTGTCAAAAGGAATAACTCGAAAGGTAGAATGACAACGAAGAATGAGATCCGAGTTAAAACAGGTCAGAAAGTAGAGATGCCCCTCCTCTATCGGGATGCCGGATTACGTCATCCACAAGAAGCAAGAAATCTCCGGCATAATATGTTCCACGAAGCATTTCTAGCATTGATTATGCTTCTATTTCCAGATGTGACAACATCAGTTCCAACAACTGGAGAGGGTCTAACTCCAGATTTGATGGTCCACCATAACGACCCTGATTGGACAATATCCGTTGAATACAAGGGATATAGAGCACTTACTCTTCTAGGTGAATCAGAGATTCTGAAGGCAATGCGATACCAAGCAGATTTTGGTACTGCTTGGCTAGTAACTACTACGCCTAAGAGCTCGATTTCTCAATACAGTAAAATGCTCAATGCACAAGATGTAGTCAAAACCGGATTAGTTAGATTGAGGAGAATGTACAGAAGAAAAGCATACACTACCGAACAGAAAGAGAACAGGGGTATTGCTAAGAAAGGGTTATCTCACCTGGAAAAACACAAAGACCTACAACTCAAGTGCAAACTGTATTCAGCTGAAGAACTCCTTGATTCAATGCGTAATAACAAACCACTCAAAGGAGTAATCATCACTACTGGTTTGGAATTTGTTGATATGCTCAAAGAAGCAGGACTCCACCAAGACGCTGATAACGTGCTCCGTGTGATGAAACTCCCAGCAGGTTCATTGCATAGTGATACGGTTACTTCAGTCCGTTTAATTGGCTAGAGAGCACCAATTGGCCCATCTTGCCAAGCTTTATCAATGACTTTCGTCCCTGATGATAAGTCGGACAGACATATTGACTAGAGGGATTTAAGTTGGAAAACCAAAGCGCCATGAAATTACAGGATCAACTTTTGATACTCCTTAAGGATCTCTCAAATAAATCACCGATTTTGGGAGCTGCTATATTTTCAGTAGAGGGACTTCCACTCGTCAGTCATTTTCATGCTGGAACCGAAGAGGTTTCTGTTGCAGCCATGGTTGCTGGAATCCATGCAGCTGGTGAACAGACTGTAAAGGAGTTGAAGCAGGGGGATCTAAAGTCAATCATCATTCAGGGAGACCTTGGTACAACTCTTGTCATCAATGTTTCAACAGATTATCTACTCACTGTTACTGCTCCAGAAAATGCGGCACTTGGATTGATTTTCAGTGATGCAAAGAAAGCTGGAAAAGAAGCAAGAATAATCCTGTATCAGAGTAAATGAACTGCCATGGCGACTCCAGAAAATTACCCGTTTCTCCTTCATCCCTGTTATTCTGAGTCGCGAAAAGGATTATGGGCCAGAATTCATCTTCCAGTGGCTCGATTTTGTAATGTCAAATGTATCTTCTGTGATCATAGTGCTGGAAGTGCATGCCATACTTCAAAACCTGGTTTTGCAGCATCACTAATGGAACCAAAGGAAGCAATTGCCAGGACTTTAGAAGAAGTGGAAAAGAATCCACGGTTGAAAATTGTTGCAGTTTCAGGTCCTGGAGAACCTCTAGCAAATGAAGAAACTTTTGTCACATTGAAGGGAGTTCGAGAGAAGAACAGGTATCTCAAATTCTGTCTAAGTACGAATGGAGTTCTATTGAAAGAAACGACATCGAATCTAGAAGAATTAGGCATTAGCACTATTTCTGTATCAATGAGTGCCATTTTCCCTGAAACAGCTGCTCAGATCTATGAATGGGCTCTGATTGATGAAAAGAGAACTCAAGGATTGGAGATGGGTGAAATTCTCATTGACAAACAATTAGCTGGTATTGAAAGGGCAGTAAGTTTGGGCATCACGGTCAAAGTAAATACTATCCTTATACCAAGCATCAACATGGACGATATCAGTAGTCTTTCTAAACACCTTAGTAAATTAGGTGTGGCACTCCAAAATATTGTCCCAGTAATTTCCAGCTGGAACACTCCGAAACTTGTTCCACCAAGTCGCAGAGAACTAGACGAAGCTCGTCAGATTGGTTCAAAAAATATTCTTCAGTTCACTCATTGCCAACAATGTCGAAGTGATGTTGTAGGTGTCCCGGGTAATGATAGGATTCTCTAGGATCAGCGAGCTGCCTTCAAACAGCCAACCTCAACCAGTTTATTGATCAAAAACCAAAGGGCATCTCTATCAAATGGTAACACATCTAGAATTTGAGTGATACTTGCGGTACCATCAAATTTACCGAGTAGGTCATCAAGAGCAGTTCCATACTGTGCTCCCAATTTATCCAGAATTATTGCAGGACACTCTTCCCTCACAAGTATATCCTTGTCCGTTAATCGATTCTTATATTCAATCCACTGATATCTTGTGAGAATCGATAAGAGAGCTAACACATCTGCATCGGTAAGACTCATGAGGTCCATGATTTCTGCGACTGTACGTTTACCATTAATGAAGGATTCAATTTGCTCTAATTCACTGTCAACATTGCCAACTCTAAATGGAATTTTTGCGCCAGTTTTTGTACTTACGGGAACCATATTCAGATCAGCAGATTGGAATGGAAATTCCTTGATTACGGTTAGTGCAAACTCTCTAAATCTTCTAACATCACCCTCAAAGTGACGGAGTTTCTCGCCATGTTTGGATTCAACTTCATCAAGTATACGTTGGAGCTTTTCTCGATAGGGTTTCTCATCAGAAACTGGATCTACAACAAGTAAGACTAGAACACTCTCGCCTACTTGGATCAGAATATCATATGCTGCCTTTCGGATTGTCCTGATGGGAGTTTTTGCAAAGATAATAACTGCAGTGACGAATCCAGCAATTAAGTCGGGGTCAACAGTGAGCTCTGCATATGGAATGTTTAGGACAGATTCTCCACCTTCCATTCTGATGAGGGAAATGTATCGAACCTTTGAAACATCCGCGGGCATTAGAGCTCAACCTCCTTGTCAATACCGCTGTATCCGAGTACTCCAGCGTCAATAAGATTCTTTGCTACAAGTTTTACAGCCTCTAGATTGTAAGGTAATGCTTCACAAATTGCTGCAAGGGTCTTCTTTCCATCACACTGTTCTACAATGCTTGTCAATTGCTCACCATATACTCCAACAAGGAACATGGGAGGGTCCATCACCTTCACAAGAATAGAAGAATCTTCGAGTTTTCGAGTAAGTGCAATCCACTTGTATCTTTCAAGCATCGAGAGTATAGCTAGTACCTCTGAGTCTTCATACTCTGATTGATTCATTATCTCTTCTATTGTGCGTTTGCCGTTGATGTATCCGAGAATTACCTGCAATTTTTCATCGGTTTCGCCAACACTCCAAGGTATTTGTGCTTGGTAATCTGGAGTTGCATCAGACTTGGCCAACAACCGTGGAATCATCTTCAGACTCAAATCTCGATATGGGTAGATTTGTAAGATATCTAATGCAAATTCTCTGAAAGGTCTAATATCACCCTTCCAGGCAATCATCTGATTTTCGTAGAGACCCTCAAATTTCTCAATCACGGTCTTCAGTGCATTTCTGTATGGAGTATCATCATCAACACGATCAACAATGAGTAGTCCAACTACATATTCACCCTCTTCAATGACTACAACATAACCTTCCTTTGTGAAATTCTTCAGCTGTCGATTTTCAAATATGATAACTGCAAGAACAAAGGAGGCAACGAGATCAGGATCTACTGACATCTCACGATAGGGGATGCCAATTATTGGCTCACCACCTTCTTTGCGTACAACAGAGAGATAGCGGACCTCTGGTTTCTCCTCCACATCTTCAGTCATTGTCTTTCACTCTGTAACCTCACCCTAAATAAGTTGTCAGAGAAAGTCCATGAGGCCAGTTTGTGTTACCATGGTAATATCTGAATCCTGATTGATCGAATATCCCACTATTTGTTTAAGATCCACGACTAACAGAGAGGAATCAATTGAGGTCACAATCAAAGACCCTTTCATTCCAACTACAGTTCCGACAATAGTACGTCCATCGATTGGTTGAGACCTCTTCCTCCAAATAGCAGGTTGAGTCTTCAACTCATCAAGCGAATAGAAGGGGGAGAGATCTTGAAGCTTCACATCGGAATCCAATTCAAGATGACTAGCATTCTCAGCGAAATTATGCACTATTGATTGAGCATCATCAAGTTCGAGATGATCCATGAGGGCACGTGTCTTTCGTTCGGATCGAACTTGTTTCGTAACTCCTTGTTGTCTGCCAATTCTGTCTTCAACTCGGCGGGCTATCCTTCCACCGCTAATTTCACGAAGGACACCAGCATAATCTGCGCCCTGTTCGACCCAGCGAATGAGGGAACGTCTTTTAGATGAAACTCCTACTTTCAATGTCTTGTCACTGAAGACAACGGCATACACGATATAATCAGTAGCCTCACACTGTAACTTTCTTGCATCTACTGCATCGCAGCGCTGACCATCACATCTAATGCAGGGATCAGCGATATCTCCTGCTGAACAGGGTCCACATTTTTGTCCATTGTCGAGAATTACAGAATTCTCTGGGCAAGGAACGAGTTTCCCAGACTCATTGATATTACCAATACATCTCTTGGGTCCTCGAATCTCCCAGGATATCTTTTTTCCGGGAGGTAATGGTAGAAAGCTTGGTGTTTGCTCTCCTTCTCTCCAGATTCTTAGACCTGATTCGAACTGATTCCCATTAACCATTCGCCAAGTAACATCAGCAACTTGCATATTCTAACCTCAAAAGAATCTCGATTTACCTTTTCCGCGGACCATCCATTTCACACCAGAAATATTGAGGTCAGTGTTACATTCAGGGCACCGACCATCCTCATTAAGATTGTTAGATTTTAGAAAAACAGAGTAACGTTCTACAGCCTTGAAACCACAATTTGGGCAGTATGTATTCTCATAATCGTGTCCTGCAATATTTCCAGAGTAAACGAACTCAAGACCAGCATCCTTGGCAATATTGAGATGCTTTTCAAGCATGGCAACTGGAGTTCTTGGAATATTCGTAAGTTTGTAAGTTGGAGAAAAGGCAGTGATATGAAATGGAGTGCGAGGTCCAAGATTCTCAACGGTCCATTCAGCTAGTTGTTTAGTATCTTCAGGATGATCTCCGACTTCTGGAATTATCAGATTAGTTATTTCAATCAAGATATCTTTCTCTTTCATTCGTTTCATACATGTGAATATAGGCTCAACTTTTGGTACAGACATCAGTTCATTGTAGAAATTCTTGTTACCGCTGCCCTTGAAGTTTACTGAGGCTGCATCGAGGTACGGAGCAATGTAGTCTATTGCCTCAGGAGTCATGTATCCATTAGTCACAAAGGTGTTGTACATTCCTTTTTCATGGGCGATTTTTGCGGTGTCATGTGCGAACTCCATGAATACCGTAGGCTCGGTATACGTATATGTAATCCCTCCACAGTTGTACTTCTCAGCCAAAGTAATGATACTCGAGGGAAACAGTTTCTCACCCACTGGTGTTTCTCGGTGAGCGGAATGGTAGTTCAAGCAGAACTGACAACGGAAGTTACACGATGATGTGCTTATAGAAAAGGCATTACTTCCAGGTGCAAAGTGGAATAGGGGTTTCTTCTCAATTGGATCTGCAGCCATCCCATCTATCAATCCGTAAACTGAGGTATACAATTTCCCATCTTTCACATGACGGACTCGACAGATTCCGACTTCTCCATCATGGAGAACACATCTTCTTGCGCATAGATCACAACGCACACCGGACTTTAGAGTAGAATATAGGACAGCCTCTCTCATCGCAATAGTACACTCAATACGAAGCTTATCGCTCTTACGGTTCATACTCTTCCAAAGTAAATGAATTCATTCAGAGACATCATTAAAAGGAAATATTCCAACTAAGACATGGTTTAATCCATGACCAATCCTAAAGAGCTTGAAAGGATAGGTAATCTCTTCAATGCTGCATCCGGCCGAAGTAAATCATTCTTCGACGAGTGTTCAAAAACAAAGTTCCTTGCCGTGAAGGATTATTATAGAGCTGAGGATGAGTATGTAAAACTGGCAAAAAAGACGCTGAGTGTCAAAAAGCTTAGGATTACAGGAAATGGTGACTGCTACGGATGCCTATCAAATGTGAAGACTGCGCTGGAATCTGGTCAGTTGAATCAAGGTCTCATAGATGCATTGGAAAATCTTCGAACGACATATTTGGACAGAATGCTCAGACCCGCATTCAGACAGTATGTACAGAACGATACTCCGAACAAACAAGCTCTTGAGAATTTGTACACTAATGCAATGAAGATTGAGAGTCTTATCGAAGTCGTTCAATTCATGAACAAGGTTCAAGATATTGAATGATTACTCAGTCTTTCCCATATGGTCTCTGTGAACAAGTGTAGTACCGTCTACAACCCAAGCAATACCAAGAGATTGGAATTCCTCTGCCCATTTCATTACAATGGCAGGTGCAACACCTAGAGCTCGTGCAATCTCGCGGATAGCCATCTGACCATTATCTTCAACCATTAGAAATGCCTTTGTTTTCTCAGTGCTATCCATGAGTCCCATGTATCCCTCAATGTTTTCCTCAGATTGAGTTAACTTGGCTTTGGCATCATCAAAGTCTGTTGTTACTCTTTCAAGACTTGCAGTTGTTCTTTCTAATTCAGTCTTGATTCTTTCAAGTTCTCTTGCTTTATCACCAGATTCGTACGAACGAAGTCGCGCTCGTAGCTCTTCCATCTCTTCAAGTCGAGTTCCAGTTGAACCCATTTGTTCTTCTAATTGGCGGATCTTTGTCTGGAGGTCTCCAATCTCAACTTCGTTTCTGGAGATATCTCCATGATACTCTGTAGCTTTCAAATCCGATGCTTCAACTCGTGCTTCAGCTTCTTTGATTTTCTCTTCTAAAACATCATTAGAGGCTTCAAGAGTTTTTACACTCTGTCTGAGTTCCACAAGGACATCTTGGTCTACTTTAGGAGCAGCTTTGAGATCCATCATTGTATCTTCAAGATCATCATTTCTAACCTTGAGCTCTGCTACAGTATGTCGTAATTCTTCATTCTCTTTGAGACGGTTCTCTAGTTTCTGTTTTTCTAGTCCAAGTTCGTGTTTGAGTCCATCGACCTCTCGGTCAAACTTTGCTAATTTTTCTTCTACTTCTTTAGGAACCTCTATTCTGGGTTTCATTCCAACTTTGGTAGAGAGATGCTCTAATTCGGTCGTAGTCCTCTGGGTATAGTCATCAACTCCACCTTTCAAAGTGGCTAGTTCTTCCAGAGTAAGTTTCATCGATTCTTTCATTCCCTCAGTAAGGTCCCTCATTCTTTCAAGAATCGGGGTTGACATTCCAGAAGTGAGTGATTCCTCAATTCGTACGAATTCACCTTCAACAATTTCTTTGACTACAGTATCTATGAACATGGATTGAAGGTTAGTCTTTGCTTTACGCTTACTTTGCGAAACGATGTCGTTCCTCATACTGACAAGATTACCTTTCAAACCGACAAGGAATGATAATACAACAGGAACGAGGTCTCTCTCAATCCTATCAATAGTCCCATCCACAGTGAGAATGTTCCGTTCCAACAAAGAGAGACTATCTCGCAATCGCTCAACGCTGGTATCCACTTCCATTCTGCGACGGACCTGATCAGCAGACTCGACTCGCATCACGTCACTTGACATACGACCAGATTCAATGAGTTCTGTTCTCATTTCATCATCGACGCCAAGCTCTGTTAGGAGACCATCAACTACTCCCTTACGATCTGCTTTTTCATAATCGTCTTTATCAGGATCCTTTGTCATGCGATAACCTCGCGTACCATCCCCATGATGGACAAATGGAATGAAGGGGTATACAACAGATAAATCTATTCGCGGAAAGCTCCGAGCATTTCTAGATTGAGAAAGAGGTTCTAAGATGCGCCTACGGATAGAGATGCAAGCGAATATTCACAATAGAGGTTCTGCTAAGCTGAAGAAAGGTGTAATGACATGGCATCTTTTCACTGATATGGATAATCAATTTGTGGAAATGATTGATGTCTTTCCTCCAGCTAGAGTTAAAGAACGCGCAGAAAAGAACATGGTAGCGATTATCAAAGTCCCAGAGATTAATCCTGGGGAGAGCTTTTCACCAACCGTGATATTAAGAATTGATACAACAACAAGAGATTGGTTGATGGAACAGCAGGAAACGTCACAAGAAACAATAGCTCGCAACAGAGGGTTATACTGTTCATTCCAGAAATATTGGGAAATTGATGATGATATCATCCAAGAAATGTCGGAGAGAATGGCAGAGAGAACTGGTGATGATGAGTCCTATGCTAGATTAGCTTACGATATAGTGCGGGACAGTGTGAAATTAAAGACGCTTCTTGAAGAAAGAAAGGGAGCAGCAAGAGCGGTTCGTGAAAAGGAAGGAGACTGTGACGAACATGCGGATCTTTTCATTGCACTTCTTCGAACAGTCAAAATTCCAGCACGGAGAGTAGTTGGTCATTTCTATCGTGGCGGTAAGAGTGAACCCGAACCTCACGCTTGGTCCGAAGTCTTCCTGGAACGGAAGGGATG
>Ga0209976_10000346_pt1 | contig 32927 bp, 22 predicted proteins | sample SumtaG_FD_182806 | JGI IMG/M metagenome (GOLD analysis project Ga0209976, IMG submission 182806) | Deep subsurface microbial communities from Indian Ocean to uncover new lineages of life (NeLLi) - Sumatra_00157 metaG (SPAdes) (version 2) | ecosystem: Environmental > Aquatic > Marine > Oceanic >...
TTTTGATATAACACTTTTGGAACGGTATTTATTGACATTTTACTTTATATCTCCATTTCAATTATATTAGACAATATCTAAAATGAGTATATATAAAGGAAAAATAGAAACTGACAAAAAAATTTAAAAACAAATAAAAAATTATTCCTTAGTTATTTCAATTATGTTTTCAAACGATAATTTAATTGCCTCTTTATACTCCTCTAAAACTTCAAGTGAATTTATTAAGTCACTTCTCCCCCATTGTTTATTAAATATAGCTTGCGATGTATTTTTTCCAGATATAGGTCTATATTCAAGATTATCCCCCTCGCCTAGTGTAAATAACCAGATTTTAAATGCATTAATTCGTAGATCAATATATATGAAAACTCTTTTTGGTGAATACACAGTATAACCAAATGAAACAGATTTAATCCAAGTATCTTGAGATATTTCCTTTGTATATGCTTCTAAATTATCATAAATTTCCTGTTGATTAGGTGTAAGATCATGTTTATAATCTCGTTTTCCTTTTTCGGAAATTTCAGGCTTGGGAATTTTCCAATTTGGTACTTCTGTAATATATGTTTTTAATTCAAGTACTTCTATTGGACAATCTTTCCAGTTATCTTCCCAACAAACAAGCAAGTGACATTTATCAGGATCATGACCATGCTCTTTAAATCTCTTAGAATATAATTCAAATTCTACATATTCACGTATCCACTCTTTCCCGTTATATCTATGAATTACACAATCTGGAAACTCTTGCCTAAGTTGCTCAATCTTCATGTTCAAGTCTTTTAATACAGAAATAAACAATCCTACAACACCCTGCTCTTTTACGGGTGAATATATATGACCTCTGAAGTCAATAACATCACCAACCTTATCTTCTTTCATTTTTTACATCTCCTCCTATTTGTTATTTCACTTCCTTTTTGTCAAATATATAATAAATTTTTGATTTTTATGTGTTTGTTAGTATAAATATTCATCTTTCCGTCTTGAACCAATATTTATACCTTATTATTTCTAAATTTTTAGGGGACGTTATTAAAAAATTATTTTTAAAATGGAGTAAATGATCTGCCGCAAAATTTTTAATTTTAAATTATAATAATATCTCATGGAAGGCACCCCTAGACGTATAATGAAATTGATCAAATATTATAAGGATGTTCTTTCCCTATCTCAAGAAAAGGTTATGATAAAAAAAGGAACGGAGTACTATGATGCCGAACTGGGGTGGGACGAGAATAATTCCGTATGGATTATAAACTATAAAGAAGATATCGATGATTACTATTTTGTGCATGAGTTGGGCCATATTTATTTAGCAAAAAAGACAAATTTTGAGGATTTTGCAAAACCTTATAAAGATGCTCCCGATTTAGACGGAAATTTTGAACCTATATTCAATGGAATGCTTGACGGGTTGGCCGATTTTCGATTATGCCAATTCGAAGAGATTTATCCAATTTTAAGGGAGAGATATATAAAATATTTAGACGATCTGGATAATACTTTTTCCTACATTGTAGAAAATGCTGATTATATTCAACTCTTAAGCTGGTATATTTTATGGTTTCAGTCTTTGCAATTTATCATTACTACCTCAGATAGAAAAAGAAATATTAAGAAGATCGGTCGGTTATTGGATTTTGCGGAACATAATTTATTGAAATTTAAGGGGGGTATTGCTCAAGAGGATTTTAAGGAGGTAAAAGTAAAATTGAATGAATTTGATAGTATTAAAGGTTCACTCAATCCCAAAGAGGTCTTGCTTCATTTTGCAAATGTTTTATACGCGTCAAATCTCTGGGATAAAAAGAAAATTCTCAGCCAAGTAATATTATATTTTCCTGGAATTAAAGAACTTTTATAGAAAATTTTACCTTTAAAAACTCATATCAAGGGTTTTTTGGACGATCTTTGGTCCAGATTTTAGCTCATGAAAATAGTCTTTACATGCGGTGTAACTCTTAATGGTTTTTTGGACGTTGTTTTCTACTCGCTCTGTATTTAGAGTATGATCCTTGCACATAAGCTCCAATATTTTTACCCTGTTAGGAGGATCCCAATAAAAATCGGGCAAGATTTTCAACACATCAGGCACTAGAAAAATCTTGCGAATTTTTTGAATGTTTTCAGGAGTCAAGTGAGTAAAATCATACCGCTTTTTTTGGGAAGCAATAATACTTTCAAGGTTTTGATAGGTTTTAATAAGTTCTAACGCGGTTTTGGGACCAATGTGTTTGACTCCCGGGTTATAATCAGTACCAAGTAGCATGGCTAAATCAACTAATTGAAATGGATCGAGCCTGAGTCTTTTCAAACTAGCCTCTAAATCAATTTTTAAGGTAGACACCTTATTATACATCCATTTGCCTTGTACCTTTCTTCTAAGGGACTTGGAAAGGTTTTGTATGAGAGCCGGACAGCCAAATAACAGCGAATCGAAGTCTTGGGAAACCGCATAATGAACGATCCCGGCTTTTGCTAAATAGGCGCATTGTGATTCTGCTGAAGCGGGAGATTCAAGGTACGGGACCCCCAATGCGTTAAGAAGCTGTTTGGACTCGGCAATAATATTAGGCCATAAAAACTCTTTTCCTAACGCAATTTTTCGTGCTAATTTAGTGTTGTTGTTTTCAATCGCATCTCGGTACCATTTTTTTACCACTCGAAAATCATGAAGGTGATCTTTGGTAACCATGCGCTTTAATTCAGAATCCCGTCCATCAAAACAAAAGAGGGGAAACATCTTTTTAGTATAATAAAAATTAATCCTGAACAACAGCCCGTATAGATGCGATATTGCTCTCTGCGTTCTATCGGTCATTAAATTGGAAAGATCAAATAGCTTATTTTTATAGGAAAAATTAAGAAGCGAAAAAATGATGTTTGGAGCATCAACGGCTATGATCTTTCCCTCCAATTCTGATATATTAATAGGCTCCCGTAATACGAGATCTTGTAGTTTTACTCCCATATTTTATATAATTCATTTGGGAGTATTAAAAGAAAAAATGAAAGTATATTAGTTTTCAATACATAAGTCTATTATCTTTAAAAGAGGCTTGGGAAAAGATCTATTCGTTAATTGATATGGTAGATATGAATGTCAATCAGATTTTTACGATATAAAATAAAAATAGAATCAAATCACTAATTTAAAGCAAGAATTACATTAATATTGATAAAAAGTTAAATATTACTTTATTCTATTTTTAATTTAGACAAAAATAAAATTAGATTTTGATATTTTAAATGTTCGATAATAATTTAGTTAAAAGAGTTCTTTGTCCACATTGCGGTAAGCTATGTTCTCCTCAAGCTGAAATCTGTATTTGCGGAGAGCCTTTAAGAAAGAAGTCTAATTATACTAATGAAATTCCTAAAACAGAGGGCTTACCAAAACCATCTGTGCCTAAAACGGTCCATAGTGATCCAAATTATGAAATAATTAAAAGATCCCATGCCATCGCAAAAAAGAGAAGAGTCGAAATGGAACAATCAAAAAAAGCCCTTAAAAAGGCAGAAAAAGCGACAAAACACCGTTGTAAATGTGGAGAATCTTTTTTAACAGAGAGTTCCTATTACGATCATATAATTAACTGTCAAAAAGAATTATTTCTCTCTGACGATAAGGGTATATTTCATTGTATATGTGGAGACTTTTTCTTTTCTAAACTATCTTTATTTTATCATTATCATTATCAAAAAAATTCTAAATGCATGAATACTCTACTTTTAGAGCCCAAAAAACAGAGCCCCCCTCTGCCTAAAAAGGAATTAGATAAGCTTGAGCCTACTATTACATCTAAAAAACCTACTTCGCTTCCTAAAAGACCTTATATTAAAAAGGAGAAAACATCAAGACCAAAGACAATTGATGAAAATATAGACGGTTGGCTTAATAAATTAATAGATTTAAGTCGCAGAAATCGCCAATTATACTTTCGTCGTTATAAGTATTCTACTATTAAATTAATTAAACCATCTGCAAAAGAGATTTATAATAGTTTGGTTAATAGAACTAATATAATGACCATAATTTACAGGGATATCGAGAATCTTAGCAAATCTAAAATAGATTTAGCGGAATTTTTCGACGAAGCCATTAAAAAAGATCCCTTAGAATACAAAAAACCTCTAAAAAGAGGAGAAATCCTAACCGATAAAGAAGATAAGGATTTATATAAAGGTTTAAGACAATTGCATTTGAGGTCTAAAACATCTTTCGAAGAACAAGGTGTCAATATTTTATATATTGCTATTGGATTTTTACAATGGAAAGATGTAACGTATTCTGAACAAGTGAACCTTACACCTCTAATATTAGTTCCTGTCTTATTGATTAGAGAATCTCTGATGAGACCTTATAAAATTCAATATTTTGATGAAGATATTCTTATTAATCCCGCACTATCTTTGAAACTAGAAAGGGATTTTCGGATTGCCCTACCTGAATTTGATCAATCGTGCGAAGATATTAACATAGTATTTAAAGAAATCCAATCTATTCTTGATGGATACTCAGAAACAAAATCATGGAAAATTATACAAGACGTATATTTAGGAACATTTACTTTTACGAAATTAATGATGTATAAGGATTTAGATGAGAATCGAACTCTAATTCGCAATAATGAAATAATAAAACAATTAATTCGCGAAACTTGTAAGGAAAGTTTTCCATTTTATTCAGGTGAAGAACTCGATAATATTAACCCCCAAAATGTATATCATATTTTAGATGCCGACTCAAGCCAACAAAATGCAATATTGGCTGCTGAAAACAAAAAGACCTATACTCTTCAAGGGCCCCCCGGTACAGGTAAAAGTCAGACGATTGCGAATATTATAGGATCATCCTTGGCGAGTAACAAAACTATACTTTTCGTAAGTGCTAAAATGGCTGCTTTAGAGATTGTAATGAGACGGTTGGAAGACTGTGGGATTGGCGACTTTTGTCTAGAATTACATAGCTATAAATCTAATAAAAAGACGGTTTTTCAAGAACTTGGACGTTTTTTAGTTGCAAAATCAGACTATAACCAACCTAAAACTTATTTCTTTAAAGATTTATTAAAAAATAGGCGTTATTTAAATAACTATTTCAAGAATTTAATTAAAAAAGAGCCCCCATTCAATGTTTCAGCATATTATATTCATGGAAAATTGCTAGAATTACAAACAGTTACCTATATTGATTTTAAATTAGAGATAAAACACATTTCAAGGTCAGAATTTGAAAATTTGATTACTTTGTTTAAAAATATTTCAGCAGTAAGACCTCTTTTTTCAAACTATTATGAACATGGATGGTATGGATTTGATATAAAACATTTATCGTTCCAGTTTCGCAATAGTATAGTAAATACTTTTGAAGATATTATTGAGATCATTGAGAAATTAAAAGATCTCTCTGGTAAAATTCAAGATAAAATAAAGATTCCAGGATTCTTAGTATTTGGCCAAATTTACGAGTTCTTTAAGTTTTCTACTGAAAAAAACTTGGACTTTCTTCTCTACAATTTAGATGAAATATATAATAAATTCAATCGCGACTACCAATCTTTTTTCAGAGTTTTCAAGTCAGAATACAGAAGAGATGTAAAAAAAATAAGGTATAAATTGAAGATTACAGAAAAATGTAAATATAGCGACTATCTTCAAATCTTAAACTCAGCTCTTATGAAGAAAAGTTTTATAAACATTCCTAATTTATTGGATTGGTATGATATTAATATAAAAATGCCATTGGAACCTTTAATAAAGTTTAATCCCGATTTTTTCACTTATTTAAATGATCTTATTAAAGACTATATTACATACATAAATTTAATTAAAAATTACTTTCCTGATTGGAATATCATTTTTAATAAAAAAATTGAATTATTTCCGTTTGACGATTTAATAGATTGGTTAAATAATAAAATAAATACCATTGATAATATAGACGATTGGGAAAACATCGAAAAAATAAGATTAAACTTTCAAGAATTAGGGTCTGAAAGTCTATTTAAAATCGCGTTAAAGAATGATTTAAAAATTACGAATTTAGAGAAAGTATTTGAGAAATATTTCTACACCAAATATATAGACTTAGTTAACTCAAAAAACACAATTCTCTCACAATTTAATTCTACTCGTATTCAGCTAACTTTACAAAAGTTTAAAGAATTAGATAGGAAACATATTGAAACTTCAAAAAGAAGGATTCAATATGAATTGGCAAAGAAAATACCAACTAGTAATCAATGGATTGGAGCAGAAAGTTCTGCAATTAACATATTACAAAAAGAACTAATGAAGAAAAGAAGAGTTAAACCAATTCGCAGGCTTTTTCGGGAGATTCCCGGTTTAATCCAGATTATTAAACCATGTCTTCTTATGAGCCCCTTATCGATAAGTAAATACTTGGACCCTAAGATTTTCAAGTTTGACATTATTATATTTGACGAGGCTTCACAAATTAAACCGCAAGATGCTATTGGTGCGATAATGAGAGGCCAACAAGCAATTGTTGTGGGCGATAGGAAACAACTACCTCCGACCTCTTTTTTTGACACAATTTCTGATGATTATGATGAAGAAGACTATGAAGCGTTTGATTTTGAAAGTATTTTAGACAGGTTTTATTTTAGTTTTCCTCGATTAATGTTAAATTATCATTATAGAAGTAAAGATGAAAGTCTTATTGCCTTTTCAAATAATCATTTCTATGATGGTAGGCTTTATACATTTCCCGGGGTATCCTACCACAGAGAAGATATAGGTATTGATTTTATTTATGTGGAAGATGGTATTTATGATAAAGGTAAAAGTCGAAAGAATAGAATTGAAGCAAGAAAAGTGGCTCAAGTAGCTTTAAAACATTTCAAATTAAAACCGGACTATACCTTGGGAATTGTTGCTTTTTCTCAAGCACAACAAGATGCTATTTCAGAGGAGGTTGAAAATCTCATACGAAACAATCCTGAATATGAATCCTACTTTTATGACGGTGGTCTTGAGCCTTTTTTTATAAAGAATCTAGAAAATGTGCAAGGGGACGAAAGAGATGTAATAATTTTTAGTGTAGGGTACGGAAAGGACTCTCAAGGAAAACTCTCAATGAATTTTGGCCCAATAAATAAGAGCGGAGGGGAAAGAAGATTAAATGTAGCAATTACAAGAGCTCGATACGCAGTCAAAATTGTTAGCTCAATTCGCTCAAGCGAAATTGATGTTTCTAGAACCAAAAGTTATGGTGTAAAACTATTAAAACAGTATTTAGAATATGCTGAACATAAAGGTGAAATTGGATATATTAAAAGTAGGCAGGAGTACTTTGAAAAAGATTTTGATTCGCCATTCGAAGAGGAAGTGTTTAAAGCGTTAACAGAATTAGGATATACAATTCATAACCAAGTAGGTTGTTCCGGATTTAAAATTGATCTTGCTATAGCTCACCCAAATTATCCCGGTAAATATATCTTAGGGATAGAGTGTGATGGAAGGCTGTATCATTCTTCCTTTACAGCAAGGGATAGGGATAGGATCCGTCAAGACTTTTTAGAAAGTCTTGGGTGGAAGATACATAGGATCTGGTCGAGTGATTGGATTAATAATTCTGAAAGAGAAATAAAAAAAATAAAAGCGTTAATAGATAAATACCTACCTCTAAACCCTGTGCCCTCTAAAAAGATTCTTACAAAAAAATCTTCAAAGAAAAAAGTTGAATTAAGTGAAGAGGATTTTAATAATCTCTCGAAGACAGGCAAAAAGATTAATGTTTCCATATTGCCTGATGATTTTGTGTCATATACAGAATTCAAAAAACATTACTCAAATTATTTCTTAAATGTGAATTACAATAATTATTATTCTTTAAACCGGCTGAAAAAAAATCTTAGCACTGTTATAACAAATATTGTCCAAACTGAATCACCGATAAAGATGAATGAGTTATTCAATAGGGTTTCGAATTGTCTCTGGATAAATCGTTTAGGGCCTAGGATGAAAAGAATTATTGAATCCACAGTCAGTTCAAGTTATTGTCGCAATGTAAGAAAAAATGGTGATGTTCTCTGGAAGCTAAACCAAAAGATAATTCCAGTTAGATATCCCCAAGGAGAAAATAAAAGGCGTATACTTAATATTCCCTTGGAAGAGATTGCCCAAGGGATCAGTTATATGTTAAGAGACGCGCTAACACTGAGCCTAGGGGAATCATTATTATATGCTGGTAAAATATTTGGATATAATTCCGTTTCTGGAAGCACAAAAGAATATATGTTTGAGGCACTTCAGTATTTAGTGAGAATTGGTTATGTTGAGAAAAAAGAAGATAAATATATGCTAAAAGACCGAAATCATTATATTATAAAAATATAATCATTTCATTAATAACTATTTAAGTATTAACTGTTAATAATTAATACGAATCGGAATCTAATTCAGTATGGTAAAAAAATACCCTCCTACGATTGAAGAGTGCAAAAGAAGAAGGGAAAAAGTTCCTGCTTCAGAAGTGAGATTTTTCAACTTAGTTGATGCGCTTGACGACAATTGGCACGTGTGGCACTCGATTAAATGGGATAATGATACAAGAATGCAATCGGGAGAGGCAGATTTTCTCATTTTTAATCCAAACCTTGGGTTTGTGGTTGTAGAAGTAAAGGGTGGCATTATCTCAATAGAGGATAATATTTTTTATACCACTGCGACCAATACAGGGCAAAAATTCCAACTCAATAAATCTCCTTTTAATCAAGCAGAAAATTCTATGCACCATATTGTAAGATTTTATGTCGAAAGAGCTAAGAAAGAGCCTAATTCAGCGGAATTGTTGAAATATTTGGATCGATTTCCATTAAATTTCAGTTATGCTGTGTTTTTTCCAGATTGTAATTTTAAAGAAGATTTCGAATATTTACAATATGATTTTAATAAAATATTCGATGAATCTGACTTAAATGAACATCTGTTATGGCAAGAGCAAATCCACCATCAAAATTCCCCGTCTCCTTTAGAAAGATTTTTAGTAAATTTATTGGATCAATATAAGTACTTACGAGAGGAAAAGCCTAAAATCGTGGAATTTTTCCCAAAACTTATTGGTTCCAACATTTCTAAATATCTAAACTTAAAAAAATATTATGATATTAGAGAAAAAGAACTAATAGAAGTAAACCAAGTTCAGGATTTTTTATTAGATGCATTATCAGAAAAAAAACATTGTATCTTCAAAGGAAGTGCCGGCTCTGGAAAAACATTCATTGCTATGAAGAAAGCTTTAAGAATGTATGAGGAAGACAAGGACGTATTATTTTTATGTTTTAATGTGGAACTAAGGGATTTTATCAAGTCTTATTTAAGCCAGTGTATTGGGAAGCCATACAATAAAATAATGGGAAGGATAAGCGTGTTTTCGATTATTCAATTTCTCAAGAAACTAATCGAGGTAATGTTTGATTCAAGCACCATACGAAAACTATTAAGTGAATTATCTAATTTTTCCTATCTTTCAATTGCAGAAGCGATTCGAAATAATAAAGAGAAAATTCCGATAAGTTTTACATATGATGTTATCCTCATTGATGAGGCGCAAGATATTAACGGTAATTTATGGGATTTATTTTTATCTTTTTTAAAAGAGCCCACCTCAATTTTCTACGTATTTTATGACGAAGCGCAGGCATTGTTTGTAAAAGATTTTGCTCCTACTAAATTCGGAATGGATGACCATTCAGACTTAATCGTATTAAATCGAAATTTAAGAAACACGATTGAAATTGCTAAATGGCTCAAACTTAAAACTAATTATGGGAATTATAAGGAATATTCGGGGATTAATGGATTTAAAATCACGTCTCATAAATTTAGTAGCGGAAAAGAGGCAATTATTAAAGCAATTAACGAGGTTAGGAATAAATATTATACCCAAGGAATCGAACCAGAAAGAATTATGATATTATCCTATTTTAAATTGAAAACCATTTTTTCATACGCTAAAAGTAATTCATATTGTGATTTTCTTATGTTTAAAGGTAAGATGGGTGCGTCAGGTACGAATGTCTTTGTCGTAGAGCCACATAGTATAGCTACCATGCCTCAAATAAAATGTCTTAGAGATATTAATAGCGAACTATGTACTGCATTTAAAACAATATCAGCATTCAAAGGACTTGAGAGCGATATTATTTTCTTACTTGTACCAAATCTCAACAATTTTAAAGAAAAATATCCTGAAAGATATGATAATTTTTTAATGCAGCTTTATGTTGGGATTTCACGAGCTAAATTTAAATTGTATTTTTTAGAATATGAAATGTAGAATTTAATAATAATGAAGAGTATAAAGAAATCTCTAATTGGTAAAGTATCAAAAGCGTTACATAAAGCTGGTTTCAGTAAAGAACAACGGAGTGAGGGAAATGGACAGAAATGAAATAATTTAATTTAGTAAAGATAGAATAAAAATATGGAAGATTTATAATTAGAAATGGGATATCCAATAAGATTTGCTAATTTCATCTTTTGGAAATTTTGTAGTTTCCATGGTTGGAAATCTTTCAAAGGTTATATCTAACTCATCCGTAATTCTCAGCTATAATGAAATAAAAGTAATATTAATGGTACAATCTTTATATTCATAAGTCTTTTTAAGTTCAGATAAATCAATATCTCTATGAATGACTCCGACATATAATTCCAATGAATCTTGCAGCGTGAATATCGTCAAAATATTTAAAAAACTTTAATAATTCTATTTGTTATAGAATTACCAATGATAAAATATGAGTGGAGATATTAAAAAAGATTTTTTTTCACATTATCCAGATCAATCATTTAGATTAGGTGAAAAACTAATTTCGAAAATGGGAAAACCTATTGAAATTTTGATTGATGATGAAGGTTTTATTTTAACATATAAGAATGGTACTAAGTATTTGTTAGGTGGATTTAAAGTGGGTTACTTAGGAACGGGACCAGATTACGCAAAAAAGTTTCTAAATTTCCTCGGATTTAAATTTTCAGATAAAGATATTAAAGTGATGAGATCTCCTTTAAAATTAACATTAAAAAGACGGGAAGAGGAGGAAAAAGCGATAAGGGAAGCTCAATTGCGCCAAATTATCTCCTTCAGAAGCGCTCAAATTCCGCAATTTGAAGCAGATATCCTTCAAGAAATAGAAAAACTAACCAATAAACAATTTACAAAAGTCAATAAAGTTGAGTGGAATACCAAAATGGGCTTTTCCTCGGAAAATCAACGAGTCAATGGAATCAGTCTCTACCAATGTGGAATATCGACTCTCCCAGAGTCAATAGGAAACCTCTCCTCACTCAAAGAACTATATTTAAACAATAATAATTTTTCGACTCTCCTAGAGTCTATATCGAACCTTAAATCACTCACATACCTTGGTTTGAGAAATAATCAGTTTACGACTCTCCCAGAGTTAATAGGTAACCTTAAATCGCTCAAAGAGTTGTCTTTAAGTAGTAATAAATTCACGACTCTCCCAGAGTCCATAGGAAGCCTCTCTTCACTTCAAATACTAATTTTGTGTGAAAATCAATTATCGACTCTCCCAGAGTCCATAGGAAGCCTCTCTTCACTCAAAAAACTTTATTTATGGGGTAATAAGTTATCGACTCTCCCAGAGTCAATAGAGCACCTCTCCTCACTCGAAGAACTATATTTATATTTAAATAAGTTGACAACTCTCCCAGAGTCCACGGTAAACTATACTTTTCTACAAAAACTGATAGGAGATACTTTTGAGACTAATTCGTTTAATCAAGAATTTATGGATAAATGCAAAGCTGTGGCGCTATCAGCTGCTCCTCACGAAAAAGAATTCTTTATGAAAATCGTAGAAGTATGTGAAAAAAGATTAAAAGAATTAGAAGAAGAAGGAGTAGTAGTTCCGCCGTCCTTTAAAGAAAAAATAAAGAATTACGTAAAAGAGAATTACATATCGTTTGCTTACGCCGGAAGTGTTGCCTTCGTCGGTTTATTTACTTTCTTAGTTTTAGGTCTATTGCTTCAGAGTATTAACCCCGTTATTATTTTGATCTTTTTTATCGGTGCGTTAGGGATAAATCTTCTTATCGGAGCCGCAATAATTGCTACTCTCTCCGGATATTTTAAAAAATACGTCGAGAGAGGCATTAACGCTATAAAGAGCACAAGTTCGGAGAAACTTGATCGTTTTGGGGATTGGCTTCGAAGGCGTTTGTTCGGATTGTTTGACGTTTTTGTTGCGTTTTATTTAGTGTGGACTATAAGGGCTGCCGTTAAAACGGGATTAAATATAGAACTAATTCCCGCCGTTGATTTTGCGTTCGAATACGCATTTCCTCAAGTGTTCTTAAACATTTGGGCGCTCTTTGGCTATAACTTAGAGCTTAGTTTCTTAGAAAATTTAGACCTTTTTCTCGGACACTTTTATTTAAGACTTTTTGGCGTCGCTTTAGCGTTTTGGGCTTTATATCGATACGGATTTGAATATATAAGGAAAACTGCGTTCGAAAAAATAGAAAATAAAAATATAAGACCTTTCATGGTCCTTGGCTTATTTGGCGCGTTTTCGCTTGCAATTATGGAATATAGCGACCTAAAAGAGTTTCTAAGCATCGGCTATTCCGTTGGCGCAATTATCGGGTGTTGTCTGTTCATGTGGGAAACTAATGAAGATAATCCGTTCGCATTTTTTATTTATTTAACCCTTATAGGGGGCGGAATACTCGTCGTATGGCTTCTCTCGCTGTGGAACCTTGTTGTTTCGGTCTTGATTGGAGTAGTTTTCGTTATTTCATTTTTCGTTGTAAGACAGCGGGTAGAAATGAGCAAAATTTATGCAACATACGAAATAACTAAAGAACAAAATAAGGCTATGAAGGATTTGCAAAGAACTCTTAAAAAACCTATTCCACCTGTGAATGAAATTGAGTCTACTACGTTCGGAGTTAAAATTGAAGGTAATGATGTTGTAGGAATAGGGTTACACAAGTGCGGGTTAACGACTCTCCCAGAGTCAATAACGAAGCTTAAATCACTCATATACCTCAATTTAAGTAGTAACCAATTATCGACTCTCCCAGAGTCAATATCAAACCTTAAATCATTCAAAGAGTTGTTTTTAAGTAGTAACCAAATATCGACTCTCCCAGAGTCAATAACAAACCTTACATCGCTTCAAACACTAGATTTAAGTTATAACCAGTTAACGACTCTCCCAGAGTCAATAACGAAGCTTAAATCACTCGAAAAACTATATTTAGGGATGAATATATTATTGACTCTCCCAGACTACATAGGAAACCTCCCCTCACTCAAAGAATTACGGTTATATGATATGTTGACTCTCCCTGAGTCAATAAAAAAATTGGAACGAAGAGGCGTAACAATTTATAAATGATTTTTATCCAATCAATCAGAATTTTTTTTTAGTTGTTATTTCAATTCAATGCTGTGCTCGACAGCAGTATTGTTATCATTCCTATTAGAGTCCATATTAATTTCACGATATTTCTGAGTATATTAAGTTATACTTAATACTCACTAGAGATCTTTAATAAGATTACGTATTAATTCGTTAACTACCAATTTTCGCTGCATAAGAGTAAAATGAGTTATTTGCGTTCTTCAACTTTAAGTTCCATGACGATTTTACCCCGTCGCCACATTCTAAACCCACATTTGAGCAGCCTGCTATGTTAAAGTCATCTATAGAAATAATACCTTTTTTGCGCTCCTGTTCCCGGTTGTAGATTAATCTTTTTCTCTTCTACGTTTTTAAAAATTTCAAGTAATTTTACCTAGACATGTTCTCTACTAACAGTTGTCTTGTGATTTATTTTTTTAAAATTAAGAATATCCGTGACAAACGAATCTAACGTTCTTTCATGGGATATTATTATGATTTGTTTTATATTTAATTTTTCAAACACATTTTGCATTTTATTAACCTGTTGCTCACTAAATCCGTCCGTAGGCTCGTCTAAAATTAGCAGACCTTTTGATTTCACCTCTTGATGTTTGGTACTAATAACCTTGTTAAGCGCTAAACGGTATGCCAAAGAAAGGGCACTCTTTTCTCCGCCAGACATATCTGCAAACGGGGATTCGTATCCATTCATTCTTACAATGGGCTGAAAATCCTCCGGGTTAATTTCAATGTCAATATTTTCTTCCTCGACTAATTCTCTAAACCATTGCTTAAAATAATGATCAAATTGTATTGCAGTAGTAGTGAGTATTGTGCGCTCAATATCTTTGAGCAATACAGGCAGTTGGTCATCCACCCAATTTCTTATACTGCTCATGTATGCATGCGATTCTTTAAGCTGTTCCTTTCGCTTCTTTTCTTCATGCAGGTATTTTAATTCTGCTTGTAGATTAATCAATTCTGCTTCAAAAGTACTTGCCTCCTTTTCTACACGGGTAAGATCCGATTGAGATTCCTCTACTATCTTGTTTTGGTCTTCACGTCGTCTCTTAATTTCTTGTTCGACTTGTCTGAACTCTTCTAAAGACGCGATTTTATAAGATTTCAAGATGTTTTCAATTTCTTTCTCCGTTAGGGTCATTATTTTGGTAGAATTTTTATTTGAGGTAGTAAGATCACTTTCTCGACGTTGTTTCTCTTGAATCACTTCTTTTAAGCCATTTTTTTTTTCTTCATTGGTATGGTACTCTCTTAAATTTTTTAATAATCCTTTTCCATTAGCGATTTCTTGCTCCATTTTATGAATGTCCTTTGAAATGCTTTTCAAAGTTTGTTGCGCATTCTTTAACTCCTCCTTAAACTGTTTTTTATCATGAATTGGTTGGTGACAAAAAGGACATTTACCTGCTTTTAGTAATTCGTCATAATTTTCAATGGTTTGGGAGATCCCTCCTTTTTGATCGATCTTCTCTTGCATGAGCTCTTGAGTGTGGTCCATCCCCTCTTCTAACTCTAGCTCAGATCTGTCCGTTGGTAGTCCCATTTCAGGTATTTTGTGTAATTCTTTCTGTTTTTTTTTGATTTCTGCTTTTAGGTTTTTAAGTTTTTGCTCATTTCCAAAAACCGTGTCGCGGTTAGATTTGATGATCTCCTGTTTAGAATTGATTTCTGTAAATTTTTTGGAATATTCATTAAATTCTTGTTGAATGATATCGTATTTTTTCTTTTGTTCTGATAGTACTTTTTTCTTGCTGAGGATTTGGGAGTTCTTGGCCTCAATTTTACTAGTTTGATCTGCTATCTCTTGTTCTTTACCAAGAATGTCTTCTTCAGGGGCACCAATCGCTTTGATATCTCTATCGATATCTCGAAGATCTACATTAAGTCGTTTCTTAACGGTAACTAAATTAGCTAAGGTATTCTCATATTTTTCAATTTCAAACACGTCTTTTAGAATCTCAAATCTCTCGTCGGAATCTGCTTGGAGGATCGCTTTAATCTCCTCTTGAGGAGTATACACAGTATAACGAAATATATCTATAGAATTTCTTCGTTCATATCGAGGTACGGAATAGTTCAGTATAGAAAGAACCTTACGCCGTAAATCTGTGGTCGCATACGATTCTTTTACTCCCTCTTCAATCAACCAATTGTCACCAGCAATCACGGTCTCCTTTTCTTTGCGCACCACTTGTTTTAATTCACGATAAATGGTGTAGGACTTCTCATCTACTAAGAAGGTAAGCTCTACGCTTGCCTTTTTCTCGCCTCTTCTCAATAGAGATGTTCCGCTGAGGTTCCCCGAAGAGAGAGTTCCGAATAACGCAAATTCAATGGCTTTCAATACGGAGGATTTTCCACTTCCAATATCCCCATAAAATAGAATGGCGGATTCGGGAAGCTCGATCTCCAGCTTCTTTACACTGCGGATGTTTTTAACTTTTAGCGATTGAATTTTCATTTATTCCCCCTCTTCTGCGGTAATGTCTAAAATTTTATAAAATGATTCAATAACTTGAGTGTCATAATCTTTCACTTTCTCACCTTCTTCCCGTTCCTTACCTAAATCTTCTAGTAGTTGATGGATGCGATGCTCGACCTCCTTTTTAGAAAGTCCATGAAGTTCTATTTGTTGGGCATGTTTATAAATTAATTCGCTTTCAATTTGCTCGTTGGTTTTACTCGAATCAATGCTTATTTTCTCATATTGTGCAGACCTTAGATTGGCTTTATTTATAAACACTTCATAGGCGCCTTTTTCCTTTATTTGTTGCACAATCTCATTGCCTTGGATTTCATGAGATTTTCCAGAGGATACTTCTCCTTCCATTCTCACTACGACAATTTTATCTTCAAACTTTCCTCGAGTGATTTCTTGCTCAATTATCTCTTTCACTTTTGAAATAGATTTATTATTAGCATCTATATAAATTCTCGAGACTTCTTTTATTTTCAATGGGATATACTCTACCGTTAAATCCCCCTGAGGAATATCACCGTGGACTATACAAAATCCTCCATGTTGAAAAGTCTCTAATTCTCGAGAATTCGTGGGATACAGAGATCCAGGATATACTATTCGTTTTTGAACTTTAGAATTTTTTTTAATCGTAATAGGACCCTCTCTTAACTCCTCGGGGACTGTTTTATGAAGGTGACCTCCTGCGTAATACCAAAAGTGTTGAGGTAGCATGGATTTAGGACCGGAGGCCATATCCTTGTATTCAATGGGCTTCATCTCACTGAGTAACGTGTGCAAAATAAAGATTTTTACTCCCTCTTCATGGTCTAAATAGGTGGTATCTAACATTTCATAATCTTCAAGCTCTAAACTTCTTTTCTTAGCCCGCATTCCGGTAATTTTTATCTTTGTTTTCGGATCGATATCAAACCGTAATCGCAAGGGAGTTTCAGATTCATCTACCCACTCAGGGATTGACACGTTTTTGAATAATCCCGCCGAGATTAATGGTCTTATCATGGATTTACCGGAAGGAGAAAAGTCATGAGAGCCCATTATGCCATACACCGGAACTCCTTTATTACTCAAACGCTTTAATTGTTTGGTGGCAAAATCCACTATGTCCACTTTTGGATTACTGACATCGTATAAATCTCCCGCAAGGATTACAAAATCTAAATCCTCTTCAAGTATTTTATCGATCATCTTCTCAAAGGCGATACATCCAATTTTATTTAACGTGTCTTTTCTCCAGGCTCCTAAATGACAATCTGATACGTGTGCAAATTTAACTTTCACAATATCACCTACATGGTTAAAATTGACTTCTCTTTTTTACTTTTTGATTTAATTCCTTCTTGGCGTTTACATCTTCTTTTACTAACTCTTCAAATAAAGGGATCTTGATAGGAATTGCAAATTTGGTGAAGTTTGAAGTTATGATTGCCTCTCCTTTATCTAAACTCCCGATCGTTTGGTAATCTTCTGAGAGGTCCTGGGCAGCACTTTCAATAATTGCCTTACGTTCGGGTCCCATCTCGTTTCCCAGAATTATTTTGGTATTCATGTTAGCTAAAATTTCGCGGGGAATAATGCTGGGAAGTTGGGTTATGGCGATGAGGCCGATATTAAACTTTCTTCCTTCTCGAGCAATAGTTCCGAAGATATTATCTCCTACTTCCAATACTCTCTTGCCGATTACCCGAGGAGCCTCCTCGAGCACGATGGAGATTACCGGATAATTTTTCATTTGATCGCTAAATTTCAATTTCTTATACTCCGTAAACACTTTTTCGACGATTAAAGAAGATACAAAAACTTCCTCCTTGCCTGTAAATAAGGAAGTGTCTATTACGACCGTTTTACCGGCTTTTAAAAATTTCACTATGTCATTTAAGGTAGATTCATATCCATCAAATGTATATATTCCTTTGGAGTTTACCTCATCATCTTCCGCATCTAAGTTGAGAAGGATGGAGATTTTTCTCCTGAGCACGCCAATTGTACTATTGTCTACATTTCTTAGTACGGGGGCTGTAAAAATGTTTTTTATCCAATTTTTATACCCGTTATCCCTATCAGCTCTATAATAGACTATTAACGCATCTTTTTGGGCATTACTCAAAGTAATCGTAGAGATAATATGATTTGGTCTAAGGTTTTGACAGTTAAATTTTAAGTCAATCTTTTTAGGATGAGCTCTTATGGTATAATATTTTAAATTTTTACTGCTCTCAGGATGAAGTTTTAGTCCTTCATAATATTCATTATGAGGATCGAATACTAATTTCCCGCATTTCTCATTTTCCATCATGCTGTAGAGAATAACTTTGACTAAGTTGGATTTTCCCCTACCTGTCGTGGCAGGTATAAGAATGTGGTGAATTATTACTTCAAGTGCCTCCAAGCTTACCGGAGTATCTAACATTTTAGACCCAGATCTCACTTTTCCCAAGGTTAAAGGATTATCCAATTCCGTTTCTTTCATGAATTTGAGATGAGCATCGGTCAACTCATAAACCTCTGAAAAAAATTTGGGTAACTTCTTCGGTAATGTTAACGCATTTTTTCGCACGTTTATTAACGGCTTTGCTTGGGCTAATATATAATTTCTCAATTCTGGTTCATAAATCCTTAGGTTAGTATGCTCTTTTTCCAGCTGATATCCAGCCATGAGTTCAAGCGAACCTTGAGGAATTTGACTTCCATACCTAATATCATTTATTTTAAAAATGGTAAAATTATCGATATTCTCCCCTGCGACAAGTAGTTGCCCCAATTCGAATTCCTCATCGGATTTTTGGCGTAAAATTAATTTGTTAAAAGACCCTGCCAAAAAGCTTCCTACTTTATTTTTTCCTAACTCTGACATTATTATACTTCCTCCATTAATTTAGATGTTCCCATTTTTTATTCATCTATTTTCTTTTCATCATGGTCTTATTTTCTTAAAATATTTAATAAATCATGAGCGTCGACTGAACGCAGACGTGGTTTGATAAATTTATTATAATGTTCCGCATCAAATTCAGAGAGGATTTGAATTTTTAATGGCTCGATTTCAGCGTATCCTACTCTGGCCATTTGATCAACTTTAATCAATCCATAGGGATATCCTGGAAAAGAAAGATCATTTGCATTTTCTGCTAAATTACTTATAATAACCTCTTTTTCCTTATTATCTAGATCTCGAGACTGTTCAATATAAATATCAAATCTAAACGGATAAGAGCTGAGCTTGTGAAGCTTCACAAAATGCACATCGGCTTGATTGTCTGCTTTAGTAATTCGATATATCGGATGATAATACCATTTTTGGTTCGGAAACTTACCAGAACCAATAATATTAATTAATGTAATAAGAGAATCCCCATTTTTGGTAATTAATCTACAGGATTTAGAAAGACCAGTGACGTATACCTTTTTCTCCTTTCCCTTAGAATACAATTCCCTTGTGAGTAAGATCTCATCCTTAAATCCTGTTTGTAAGGACCCGTCTCGAACGTAAATGTCCCCCTCAGCTAATTCATTTTCAATGAATTTTGTACCGTAAGCCCATTCCGTAAATCTCATGACGATTCCACCAAATGATTCAATATTTGGTAAAAGCCCCGCGCGGGTTCTAACCTCGTCTGCTGGAATGGAGATCTTTTTACGGGGTAAAAATTCGTTATAACTATCTTCTAACGGAAATAACTTAGTAGTATATATCAACTTATTCTCATCTGATGGTTTCAACACGGTAGCGGAATAAAACTCGATAACTTCTGGAGTCTTAATAAGAGATGTAGTCATATTATTTTCCACTAGAACTCCGGCGACGCGGGTAAAGCTTATACAAAAATCTGAGCTTCTTAATAGGATTCCGGTGCCTCCATCCACAAACCCTAGTCGCCGAAATTCTGGGCATTCTGAGATTTCAAACATGCCTTTATCCGAGATTTTAAAACCCTCTTCCTTCTCTCCTTGAACATGGGGCCCATCCTCACTTAACGCTCCTTTCTTGCTCTTCTCTATAAATTTAACGCACGCTCTCACGGAGGATGTTTTTTGAATAGAATTCATCTTTTTTAATTGCATTGTCTTTGTCTTTTAATTGCATTAAAAGATAATATAATATTATGAGTATTTGTATTTAAATTATAAATTAATACCACCATGGAATTGTGCCACTTTTATATGGAGGGGTGATTCCCCTTCTTACAAAGCCAGAAATACGATCACTAAAACTTATTGTCACTGGCAATTTTGGAGCCTTGGTAGTCCCAAAATGCATCATTCTTAACGCCATGACCGATAAAATGGCATTATCTAAATTAGTTTGATCATCACATACCCGAATTCTCAATGGATTCACGGTTTTATTCCCGTTAATTTTATTATTAATTAATACCGCTTCTTTTTTGCTTAGGTAAAATATTTGGTCTCTATCAGGGTTATAATAATTGCCTTGTGATACTTTAAATAAGCGAGGAACATTTCTTTTAATTACCTCAACAAACATAAATTCTATATTATGTTTTTTGCCAATTTCTTTTAGATTATTAATCTCATTTCCTCTAAAAAAGCCGTCTCGATGAATCATAATTGTCTTCCCTTTAAACTCGCTTTTTACGAAAATCCGTTCCAAAACAATTTGCGGAACCGTTTCTCCTTGAATTTTATCCTCTTGTATATCATAGCCTTTAAAAGTTCCATCTTTTCCATAAAATCTTGCTACGGCTGCATAATTTAAAGAACCTTTAAGAGATTCCTTTTTTTCCCTCGAAATATCTATGCCTACGAAATAATCCGCAAAATCTAAAGGAACGGCTAACACATAGGGGATATTTTCTGTTTTTGCTAAAATTCCTAAAATAATGTTAGCTAAAGCCCATTTGAAGCGCGTTTCTACAGTTTCTCTAAATATGAATTGACTTGCAAGGATGCTTCCCTGAAATAATCCATACTTAACGATTTCATATACACGATCTTGATTTTTATTTGGAAGGATTGCTAATACAACATCACATCCTTCTCCCATAATCACTTTAACTTTTTCTTCTACACTTATGCGATCGATATTTTGTAAATGTACCACCTTAACTAATTCAGCTTGAAATTCAAGATTTTTTAACTCATCCTTTATGGCGTTCCAAAAAGGCTCATAGTCATCATGCAAAACACCTAGCAATAATATAACTCTCATTACTTTTTTATTTTGAAACTTTTCAGAAATCTTGTAAACGCCATGATTTTTTAAATTAGTTAGTACATATTCATTAACGTGATGGCATGTATTATCATTATATCTTAGCATACCGTCAAACCCCATTTCCTTACCAGTCTTGAAAAAACTAGGAAATGACTTCGAATTAAAATTATTGATTATGAAATCTTCAAATAGTGATAAAACTTTATTTTCAACCTTAACTCGAAATTCAGGAGAGAGTGTTAATTTATTCATTAAATTAGACATATTAACATTAAACAAGTGAGCATACTTAGTATTGACAATAGGATACAAAGCACTAGAAGGATAATCATATTCACCATTAATTTTAAATACTAACTCGTCATCAGGGGCTTTAGAGATCCGCTTTTTTATACTTTCTCTACTAGGTAATTTCAATAATCGGTCTCGATGATCTTTCATTGGTCCAGTAATTTTTTGAATGATACCCTTATGTTTAAATTCAATATCAATTACTTGGAGACCTAGGATTTCTTCCTGACTTTTAAGACTATTAAGGAATTTATCCATAGTATCTTCGTAATAAACATGAGATTTAATAGATATTGATAATGAGGGCTTGTTTGCAATATTCCAACCTCGAATAATAAATTCTCTTTTAATACCAATTTTACCTATCTTTTGAGTATAATTATCTAAGAGAGTCTGAATCTTTTTACCAAACCTATTTTGTATATAATTTGCAATGAAATTGGCAGTAGATAACGTTGAAGGTTCTTTATTAGGTAAAAATGAGATATCATGTAAATTCTTAAAATTTTCAGAATTTGTGGACCATAAATTAGAAATAAAAGCTTTTAATTCTTTTTCGTTGACAAATTCGTCTGATACTAAAGTATGATCAGAAAAGTTCCAAAAACTATTAAACTCATTTTGAAGGCGATAAGATAGTTTGCCCCCTATTTTATGAACTTCACCGTCCACTGTTAGGGCATAACAAAACAGCTTCTTAAATTTTTGTAGGTTTAATTCATAAAATTCAGAAGTTACACCATCCGCAATAGCGAATATTTGTCTTTCTCTTTCTTCTTTGAATTTATCTAGAAATTCAATGATAATTTGTTTTGATGGATAATTTTTATTCCATTTGCAATTGCGTTTTAACCTAAGTGTAAACACATCATCATTTGAAATATCAATGTAAAAAGTGTAATCTTCATCCCCCTCTGTTTTATTAAAATAAAGCCTTTCATGATCATATTTTTCCCACAGTCGAGGTCTTGGAAGCTGTGGAAATGTTTTATTTATGGTCCCTATTAACTCATCTAAATTCATTTCTTTTTCTCACTTTTAAATTCTTCAAATCACAAACTGATTTTTTTCTTTATATACTTTTCCATTTACATGTCACTTAATAATCTTACATTTCTATAAATAAGTATTATTAACCACGTAATAATATTAAGTTTTAAATAAAACTAACACCTATTATAATTTAGGAAAAAAACTTATGCTCGAAAAGAATTGCCAGATTGTATTGGTGGGACATAGCTCAGAGAAATTAATATTAACGATCGATAAGGAGATCTTCGATAAATTGATCTTTATTACTGAAAAAGAAAAACTATTCGGCTCGAAAAAAGCTCTGGAGACCTTAGAAACTTTAATGACTACATACCGGCTTAGAAAGACAGATGTAGAACATAGAACATTTAGTTTTAAAGTTGAAACTAAGCCTGTTGCTGAATTAACCCACTTGATTTATCAACAACAACTAAACGGATTTACAAATGTAATCGTAAATATCTCAGGTGGTCTTCGATACTTAGATATTTGGTTATATTTAGCATGTTCGATTACAAATACTCGAATAATTCACGCCGATTTTGTTTATGATGATGATGTCGAAGTAGGAATTTATAAAAATGACATTCTTAAAACAATATATCTTGGAAAACTAACCTCGAAACAATTTGAATTTCTTAAGATCTTTTTTAGTTCTTATAAAGATCCATTACAATTCTTCAACCATAAGTTCACTTTTGATGAAAATCCGTTATTAAGTAGAAGAGTAAAATATGAATCCATCGAACAATTAAGAACAGCTCTGAATAAAATAAGAAGTGGTGAAGAAATAACCAGAGGAGCAATTAATGGTTTTATTAACAAATTAAATCGAATTGCCGCTCTTGATATCGTTAACGAAAGACAGAATAAGAAAGAAGTTACTATTAGTTTTATTGGAATTTCATTTTTTCTTGAAAAATTAATAAATTTAGAAAAACTAAGGAAAGCTAAAAAAATGGAAAATTAAAATATGATTCTAAAAACATTTCAACTCATCAAAGGCCTTGGTCCAAAGACCGAAAACAAACTGTGGGAGGCAGGATTTCGAGATTGGTATGATATTCTAAAGAAATCCCGACCGACCGGCATTCCAGTTTCAAAATATGATATGTTAAAGACTTTTCTTACCGAACTTCGCGAGATCTATTCCAAGAGGGATTATCTGACTCTTAACGAACTGATTCCTAAAAAAGTCAAATGGCGTATGATCCCCGAATTATTGGGGCAAATTGCTTATCTAGACATTGAAACAACGGGGTTATATTGGCCCGAAAGCTGTATAACAACAATTGCTGTTTACGATGGAAATAATACAAATAATTTCATTCGCGGAAAGAATCTGGATGAATTCCCCAAATTCATTAGCAAATTCCCCGCAATAGCCACATATTACGGGAAATGCTTTGATATACCCTTTATCAAAAACGAGATGAAGATGAAATTCCCCCAAGTCCATTTCGATTTATGCTTTCTTCTAAGGCGTTTGGGTCTTACTGGAGGTTTAAAAAAGGTCGAAAAAAGGTTAAGAATTTTCCGCAACGATCTCGAGGAAGTGGACGGTTATGTCGCGGTGATTTTATGGCACAAATACAGGAGAACAAAGGATCCTAGATACCTTGAAACCCTTCTGGCATACAACACAGAAGATGTTATCAATCTGGAATACATGCTCTATTACGCCTATAACGGGTTGATAAGACGGGAAAGTCTGCCGTTTAAGCCCTTAAAACTTCCTAAAAAGGATATTGACCGACCCTATAAGGTTCATAAAGAGATTTTAAAGGATTTACTTAAAGGAGCTCAATTTTATTAATTATCTTTCAAGATTTGGATTAAAAGTAAAAAAGCTTTATTAAAAGTACTAGAATAATATATATTAACCAAAAAGTCAAAATTACAATAGAATTATTAAAAGAATTGGTTGAGAAACTCTGACGAGCATTAAGAAAAAATATAGAGAAATTGGAATTACTCTAAGAAATGTAAATAGTGATATAGCTAAACGCATTTTAGAAGTATTAGAACATGAAGGATCTTCAATTTTAAAACCTGAACATTTAAAGAGTGGAGGCTTAACCGAAAAATTAGAGACAATCTTAATATTATCTAAAAACATGAAGAAAAGCATAAGAGAGTTCTCTGAAAATATTAAAAGAATTGCTCTAAGTGATAAAAATGAGACTGGAACACAATTTTATGAATCTGATTATGGGGGTTCAAAAACACAATATATTGAATTAATTAAAAGTCTCATAGACGATAATAAAAACCGTAATGAACCTCCCTACCCACGAATTATCCCTGTAGTATTTAATGGATCAGTAGACCTAACAGCAAGTTATTTAGGAGAAAAAATTGAAAATGAAACAGCTAAAATTCTCACAAGACAGTTAGAACTTTCTGAAGGCTCTCAAACTATTGAAACTGATTCTCATGCATTTGAAAAATTTATGAATTTACTTGTGGATTTCAGAAATGCCAAAAACGCTCCTGAACATTTAGACAAAATCTATAAAAATCTCTCAGACCTTGAGAGAATAATTGATAACTCTCCTAGAATAACCGATAAGATTTCTGATATCAGAAAAGAAATTTCTAAATTGCCTTTAATAGATGAGGAGCGATTACTGAAAATAGTCTTTGATATAATGGAATTTGCTTCTAAATATAGAATTGTATATTTATTCATGTATGATGAATGCGACGACTGGTTATCTAAAGTGGAAGAAGAATCAGTATGGGCTGATAACTTCTTAAAAAGGCAATATTTTTTTCGAAAATTGCTTGATAGACTTTCTAATTTTCGACTTTATCAAATTTTTTGCCTAACACCAAGAGTCTATGAAACTATAAGAAGCGAGAAAAGTGATAATGTACCAGGAATCCAACGATTATCAACTGAAATGATGAAAGGATCTTCTACAGGGTCATATGTTCATATAAGAGAAGAAGGTGTATATCAAGATGATGAGGCACTAGAAGCTGTATTAAAATGGCTCATAATTATGGAGAAAGCATTTAAAAAAGCTGACGATGAAATTTTTAATGCATTTTTACCTACTCTAAAAGAAAAAATAGATAATAAATTATCAAGAAGGAAAGCAAATTTAGCTGTTATCTCATCAATTAGATCTTTCATTAATTTAACAGACGAAATTAAGCATGGTCAAGACGAATATAGCACAGCAGAAAAGATGAGCTCGGTATATATGACAATTGGAAATTTTATAGAAGACGTATTTGCCAGTTATCTAAATTTCTTAAATTTCAATTTTATTAAAAAACATTTTAGTGTGGGGGATGGAAAATTAATTGATGGAAAATTTATGACTACTAAAGCAGGAAAAATTGAGATTTTTGCAGAAATTAAGTCCTTTGGTAAACTTGAATCCTTCAGAAGAGAAAAAGTTGAACAAGTTATTAATTGTGTTAATAACAAACAGTCAAAAGCAATATTCTTTTTGTTTTGCAGAGATTTAACTGAGAAATATGTAATGGATAATTTTCATAAATGGAAAAACTTCGGTCATATTGATTCGGATATTGATTTAGAAATGATAATTCCAATAATTATAAGCGATCAGACTTTATTGAATTGTCTAGTTGGTCTAGGAAAGATTTCTCATAGTCAATTAAATGATAAATTTGAAGATTTCGATAAGTTATTAAGATTGATGAATAAAGATTTTCATGGTAAACTAACTAATTTATTTACTATTGATGAAGAAATCCCTGTAATAGAGAAACCTCTAAAAGAAGAAAAACCTCTACTATTAGAGTTTGGAAAAGAATCATATTTGACTCTATTAAAAAAATTAAAAAGTATTGACGATACAACTAGAAGGACAGCAGTAGAAATAATCTTAAATGTAGGAACTAAAGATAAAGTATACTCAAACAGGACTATTAAGGTTGTAAAAAATTTAATAAAACAACCATTGTTGAAAAGGTCTTTTGATGAGGCTTTAGAATTCCTTAAAAAACATAATATCATGAGAGAGAAGAATGAACGAATAGAAATTCATTGGGATTATTTTGATAAAACGGATATTAAAAATGATCCTGAAGGACTAATGATTCAGATTTTTAAAGAGACAATTTCAGTAATCCAAGAAAGTGAGTGATTAATTATGAGTTTAGATTCTATCGAGATTACTTCACTTCAGATGAAATTTCAAGATTTATTAACTTTAATAGATAATGCTATTGATTCTGGAAAATCAATTAGAATATATAAATCGGTTCTTAATCAAAGAAATAATAATGCCAAATTCATATTATGGGTCAGAAAACTTAAGTTGATACAACTTGATATCATTGAAAGAGCATTTAAGAGAATAGACAAAATTACTTCAAGAGCAAGAAAAATTGAAATCACTTTACAATTAAAAGCTTTAGAAAATAGTGTTTCAGATATCGCAAAAAGATTTAAAGTTAAAACTTCTACTGTTCAAGGATATTTTAAAACTTTAAACAAATATAACAGCGATTATTTGAATGTTTTAGCTCTTGTTTTAAAATTAATAGGGATTTCCAACGATACTAAATTGGTAGATTTTCCAAAATTTCCAATAAGACAAAGTATAAATAAAACAAAAAGTGCTATATCATCATCAGACTTTAAAAATGTTGAAGAAGTTATCAAAAATAATATTTGGATAAAGACAGTTGTGGGTAAGAACCTTGGAACCTCAGAAATCTCAATAAAACTTCCCAAAAAATAGAAATCTTAAAATATAAGAAAAATGAGAGAAAAAAAAATACAATTTGATTGTGCAGATTTTTTAGAATTCGCAACCAATGATGCGGTTCAAAAATTGGTTGCATTACTGTAGGTGTCGCATAAAAAAATGAACAATACCAAGACTTTCTTTCCAAGCATGCGTATTAGACATGTGTTCGTGGCAAATCATTACATATTTTTTACCGTCTTGTTCCCAGATGTTTTTTAAAAATAATTTCCCGCAATAATCAATAATTTTTGAATCGGCAAAGCATCTTGGGCAAACCTTTGGATGTGTTTGGATATTTTCAATAACCAAATAAACGAAATCAAAGGACTCGACAACCTTATTAGAATGAGGATTTTAATTTTCTCTTCCAATAAAATATTAGAAATAAAAGTTTATAAGAAAGTAGGACCGACGAAGAAATCTTAGTTTTTCATCAATCATATTATTTAAGTAAATTCAGACAAAATTTGTTTGAATAAAATAAGGGGACAATAGTGTTTATTAGGTTTTTGTCTAACGAGATCTGACAAGTTATTTTTAAGAAAATCTATTCTATCCTCCCAGACTTTAATATAAAATTCACGTATCTTTTTGAACCCGTCGTGGTATAGATTCGGTCCTCTTATAGTTCTCGCTTTAGGGGTCAGTGCGAGATTGGAATAACATAGTTGAGGGAATCCTTTAGTATCAATTGTCATTGAGCCCCACATCATCCAATTTTCGCATAGATAATTGTATGGATTCATTCTAACATGTTTATCGAAAAATACTTTTTCTTTATTGTCTCCATTTGGAAAAAGTTGTGTAGCTCTTCCTAGTGGAATTATGTAAGCAGAGTCTAAATTTTTTGAAAATGTGATCTCTGGATTGTTTTTAATGATATCTTCTAATAGCGTATCTAATATGAACTGCATGGTTTTCAGATTAGTAATCTCGCTGAAAGTATCGCCTCTTAACTCAAAATGTATCATATACCCTCTTGATGCATAGGCAAAAATAGCAGATTTCACGTCATTTAAATATCGCATTAGCTTTGTTGATTTTTTACTTAAACTTGTGGATTTACCTTCTGGTTCCTTTTTACTATTATTATTTTTGTTGATGGTATGTTCGTTGAGCTCCTTAATTATTCTAAAAAGCCAGTCATTGAACTCGCTCATTTTAACTGAAGGAATATATAATTCTTTAAATTCAAATCCTTTTTCATCAGTTCGGACTCTTGTTTGGAGCCCCGCACGAGGAGGGTATAGATTAAATGATATCTGTGGAAGAAAAACAAAATTTCTACCCTTTTCTTGATCGATAATGTCCAAAATATCTTCAAGCAGGTGAAATTTTTTAGCTGTAGGAGCCATGTTCTGAAGTGATATATGATCATATTTGTATTTCATCAACAATTTAATAACATCAACTATATTCTTCTTGATAATTTGACCATTCTCTTTAATCACAGATGATTCATAATAAAAGGGATCGCCCTCGCATGAAATATATAGAAAATTGATATATGGTGCAATTTCGGATAATGCTTGATCCAAGGCTTCAATAGGAACGCTCATTTTATCGTTTGCCAAAGTTGCATTGGTTGAACAATGCCAACAGCTGTTTCCGCAACGATCCGTTAAACTTAACGCAATATCAAAACCATTTGAAGTTGATTTGATTTTGTCTATTATAAACTGAGGATTATTTTTTAAGTTATGATATAAAACACATAGTTTCACGACTTCATTTAATTCCTCATCATTCCTGACTGGGCAACCGAACTTTAAAAATTCCATTGACTCTTTTATAATGTTCCTAATCTGTTCATTGGTCTCCTTATTGTTGGAAACTTTTTCTCGCTCCCAGTAATTTATAATTTGACGGTTGTAATCTTTCATCTATCTTATCAAGTTATGATTATTATTATAGGTTAAAAATAATTTTTTTCATACTTTTTTATTTTCTTTAAATATTTTTAGACTTTACTTATTTCATCTTTTTCTATTGTTTATATTATATTAGTGATGGAAAATTTACAAAGACTCATGTATTTATTCTGTTTTTAGAATAAAAATTTTTTTTTCTTCATTATAATTCTCTAATAATGGCTAATTTTTTCTCTACATCTTCTTTATCACCATGATCAACCATTTGATCTTTGAGAAACTTTTCGATATTTCCAGAATCCATTGCTTCTCTCATACTTTTTAAGTAATTTATATATTCTTCAGGAGAGAATACACCAAAATAAGATGTTATCCCCTCTGTTTTTAAAAGAAGCTGAGCAATTTTAGTAACACCATTAAAAAGAGGATGATCAATTAAATTCTTTTTTATACAATCATATAAAACTATACTTTTAATTTGCGCTAATTCGATATTATTTTCCATATTTGAATACCATTTAAAAATATCCATTTCGACTCCCATTGGTACACTTGTACCTTTACACTCAACAACAAACAAAAAATCTTCTACCTTAAAAGCTAAGTCAATTTCCATGTATGACCCCCAATTATGTTTTTTAGGAATATGTAATATAAACTTTAATGGTTCTTTCTTGAAATCAGCGATCTGCTCTTCCATCTTATAATAAGATTTAGAAGGAGATTTCTTAACATTTCTCAAAATTATTTTTTCTGGAGCAAAATTATATTTTTCAGCAATTTCATAAGCCCAGTTTTCTAAAAGAGTGCCTTTTTTCTTCCTGAATTCTTCTTCTTTCTGTAAGTCTTCCAAATACTTAAGTAGTGCCCTCCAAACTAAGAAAACTCCAGTATGGATATTACCATAATGGACGTATCCTGCATAGTTTAAAAATTCATAATAATCTTGTATTAATTCTTTAAAATCAAATGACTCGACATTATCCATAAAAACTTCATTTTGTTTTGTCATGAAAAAATCATCGAGAAATTTTTTGGCTAAGTCAGAGTCTACCTCCGCTATTAATACATCTGAGAGCGCTCTCCAACGAATAGTATTACCTTTTCCTTTTAACATCTTCATTAATACACCGAAACATAGTAGCGTTTGATAAATCTCATCCTCTTTCGAAGGTATTCTTTCAACAAAGTAGTCGCTAAATAATTCTATAAGGTCATTAATTAATTGATGCGAACCAAAGTATAGAATACCTAATATTCTAGGGAAGAGAGAAGCCAGAAATGCTATTTCCAACGATGGATCAATATTATAGGGATTTGAGAGCGGATTTATATCAGCAAGTGATTCAGAATCAATGATCTCTGAGTCTGGAAGATAATAATTATTCTTTTCTAATCTTTTTTTCGCTCGGTCAATAGTTGATGTGGAAAATAGCTTCTTTATAGCATTACTTTCTGCAATTGATTTAAAAGAAGGATCAAAGAACAGATCCGGAATTAACATTACTCTAATTTTATAATATGTATTGATATCTGAAAGGAATTTATCATAATCTTCGATCTTCATCTCCTCTGGAGCTGAATTTAATATGAAAAAATCTTTAATCAGACTTATCTCCTCTTTAAAGTATTCTATTGCAAGATCTGTTTGACGCGAAGTAATTTCATAAGTCTGACGATATTTTAATGAAGTGAAAATTAATAATCCATAAATGCGTTCTTGGTACATTTCCAGCTCTATTATTTTTTGTTGATCATAGTCTTTTTGTCTAGAATTTCTCATAAAAGTGCGATACGCAGGGAAATATAGATTCGCTATTGAGCCATTTAGCAATAATGTATTTATTTCTAAAGAACGAGACAAATTAAATTGAGTGGAACCCGTTAAAAAAGCATGAAAAGCGATATTTGCCTCTTTTATAAGATCTCCAACTGTTTTATTACTTTTTTCTATAATAAGTACCCCTTATGAACTATAATTGTGCAATGCCCTATAATGAAATTAACATATACTAGATATTTTTAAATTTATGTTTCAATCTCTTAATTAATAGAAAGGTAATCAAAAAATTCTATTAAAAATTCTAAATCTTATCCTTTGGTATCTTCATAAAAGTTTTCCAATTAAAATTTCGTCTATATATGTGGAATTATCCACAAGAAAGGCCTTTTTTTGCCGACCTTCAATGTCATAGCCCATTTTTCTGAGGTATAATTCTTCTGCCGCTCTGTTTCCTTCGGCATATTTAGCCTGTAATCGCTTTAAGCCTTTTTTTTTGGCAATATCTTCAATAATGGTCAGTAGGATTTCTCCTAAACCTTGATGTTGAAAATGAGGGTGGATCATAATACCCCATCCGCCTACATGTCGGATTTTCTTTCGAGAATTATGCGTATGTAAACTGGCTTGTGCGATAATTTTTTGCCCATAAAACCCTCCAAGCACCATAACCTCAGGATCTGAGAGTTTTTTAAAAAACTCTTTTTTATCTCGCCTAAGATCCTTTGGATGAAATTCTTTAAGTATAAATCGTCGTACTTGATGGCCCCAGTTATGCATGTACTCATAAGTATTATTAAGAGTGCAGTTTTCTACAGTCAAATTACTCACAAGCACCTCGCGACCGTCTTTCAAGGTAACTAATTTAGAGACTTTCATATTAATTATTTTTTCCAATTTTATTTAAAGGGCGCGCATTCTAACCCTTTTCTCGTCAAAACAATCCCGCTATCGACAAGCCGGTACTGAAATGCCATAAAATCCTCTTCAAGCTTAATCTCAATAACATTCCGCGTAATCTCCTTGCGGAAGTTGATGTTAAGCGCATCAATTCTGTCATATAATTTATAAAAAAACGGTCGGGTTTTGCCCCGTTTGACATCAAACGTAGCTTCATGAATTAAAATGAGGCACACCTTCTCTCTAATACAAAATAGGATGAGCGGTAATAAGTAATTATCGAAGAAATCGTTTAAACACATAACAGTATCTTTTACATCATGAAATAAAGAGATTTTATAGCGCAGTTGATGCGAAATATTATCTATTACGATGAACATTAAATCTGGCGGCGGGATAAATTCTTCGGCATTAATATGTTTTAATACAGATAGCTGTTCTACATAGGTGGAGCACGGCTTTTTAGAGGGGATGATATATATATGCTCATTTAAATATTGTAATATATCTGGATGTTTCGCAAACATGGTCTTTAACCGATTTTTGGGGAACGCCTCACTGGCTTGAATCCATATACCACTTTCGTTAAGCGATGGCTTTAAAGTCAAGAAATTGCCAACTAAAGACAGAGCAAGGGTGGTCTTTCCTGTGCCTGCGGGACTTTAAAACTATCTAAACAACTATTTCATCAAGGAAAAACTAGAAATTAAAAAAATAAAAAAATAAAGTATAGTTTAGAAAAAAACACACATACACTCGTTTATTTGAAGTATTTAATTGCGAGTAAGATGTCGTTTCGAGTGATTTTCTTTCTCTTGCCGTGTTTAGTTAAAACTAATGCGCTTTTAGTTATTATCTCAGCACTGGTTCCCATCCAATCAACCAATTCATCTACAGCATCACGGGCAACAATTAATGCACCGTTGTGCTTCATCAATCTTCGAATAGGAGACCAACTAATATAGTCTGACATTTTTAATCATTCCTCGTCTTTTTAATTTATAAAAATTTTATAGTTTTTTAATTTTTGAATTATTTGTTACTCATAATAAGATCAAATAGATATTTAAAGATTTTGGTATCCGGGTAAAATATTGAAGAAAAAAATCGAAAAAGGTTCACGACAAAAATCAGATCAATCACTATGATCCATCTCGTGCAACTTAAGGATCTTTTACCAAATTTTTAGTTATGTGAAAGTTTCAGCCGATAACATATACTAATCA
>Ga0209976_10000347_pt1 | contig 32877 bp, 33 predicted proteins | sample SumtaG_FD_182806 | JGI IMG/M metagenome (GOLD analysis project Ga0209976, IMG submission 182806) | Deep subsurface microbial communities from Indian Ocean to uncover new lineages of life (NeLLi) - Sumatra_00157 metaG (SPAdes) (version 2) | ecosystem: Environmental > Aquatic > Marine > Oceanic >...
CCCACCACTTCTGGCGGCTTCTGCTAAGGCTTTGATGCGGCCGTGATATTTATATGGGCCGCGATCAAAAACCACTTTGGTAATTTTTTTGGCTTTGGCTAATTGGGCTAGTTTTTCGCCAACCATTTTAGCTTTTTCTCTTTTATTTAATTTGGCAGTCGATTTTTTAGGTAGGTCGGTCTCACGAGCAGAAACAATGGTCTTACCACTATTATGATCAATAATCTGGGCATAAATATGTTTGTTGGATCGAAAAACTGAAAGCCGCGGACGAGTGGTGGTAGTTTTAATTTTGTGGCGGACTCGAAATTTTCTTTTGGTTTGTTGTTTTTTATAGCGAGTAATCATAATTTATTTAAGCTGCAGCAACTTTGGCGGCTTTACCTGGTTTTCTTCTAACTACTTCATTTTCGTAACGAATACCTTTGCCTTTGTAGGGTTCTGGTTTTTTGATTTGACGAATGTCGGCAGCAATTTGGCCAACTAGTTGTTTGTCTATACCGGAAATAATAATTTTATTTTCCCCTTTGATGTCAAATTTAATTCCAGAAATTGGTTTGATGAGAACAGGATGAGAAAAACCAACAGTAATGGTTAAACCATTGCCATCTTTTTTGACACGGTAACCAGTACCGACTAGTTCAAGGGTTTTTTCGTATCCTTGAGTAACACCTGTTATCATATTGGCAATAAGACTTCTGGTGAGACCATGAAGAGACTTGGAGAATTTGGATTCGTTTTTACGTGTGATAGAAACTAAATTATCTTTGATTTCGATTTTGACTTCGGGACGAAAAGTGTGAGCGAGTTCACCCTTGGGACCTTTAACCATAACGGTATTGCCCTTTAATTCAAGAGTGACATTGTCTGAAATTGTTATTGGTGTGTTTCCTATTTGTGACATTTACTTTTCTATTGAGATAATATTAATAAATCTGACAGAGAATTTCTCCGCCAATGCCTTTTTGGCGAGCCAGTTTATCAGTAGTAATTCCCTGACTAGTTGAAATAATTGCTATACCTTGTCCAGATAAAGGTCGGGGGAGTTTGTCAGCGCGGGCATAGATTCTTCTACCTGGTTTGGAAATTCTTTTTAAGCTTGTAGCAGCAGGAGAGTGGTTAATATAACGTAAGTTCAAGCTTAAAGTTTTGGTAGGCTTAGTATTTTTTATGGAAACAGCAGTTAGGTATTTTTCCTTGACTAAGATGTTGCAAATGGCATGTTTTACCTTAGAAAAAGGGATTTCAACAGTTTCTTTTTTAGCTAGGAAGGCGTTTCTGATTCTGGTTAAAAGATCGGCAATAGGATCGGTCATATAAATAAACTTAAAGCTAAAAGCTAAGAGGTAATAATAATTTCTTTTTGTTTTTCATTATTAGTTTTTAGTTGTTATGTACTTGCTTTGGTTACTCCAGGCAATTCACCTTTGTGGGCAAGTTCTCGAAAACACAAACGGCATAGGCCAAATTGGCGAATATAACCCCTTGGTCGGCCGCATAATTTACAACGATTCATTTGCCTGGTTGAGTATTTTGGTTTTTTTCTTGATTTGACTATTTTGCTAGTTTTGGCCATAAATTTACTTTTCTAAGGAGACAACCGTGGTGTTCTCTTGCGAACAGAGCTTGCTCGGAGAATTATTTGTAGTAATTTTTTTCATGTTATTTTTCGGCTTCTTCCTTTTCAAAGGGAAGGCCGAGTAATTCAAGTAATAAAAGTGCTTCGTCTTTGTTGTTGGTAGTAGTAACAACGGTGACTTGGAGGCCGCGAACTTTGTCGATTTTATCATAATCTATCTCTGGGAAAATGATTTGTTCTTCAAAACCCAAAGAGTAATTACCAGACTGATCAAAAGAAGTGCGAGAAACTCCTTGAAAATCTTTGACACGAGGCAAAGCGATAGTGATGAGTTTGTCTAAAAATTGATACATACGTTTACCTCGTAGGGTAACCATCAAGCCAATTGGGTCACCTGCCCTGAGTTTGAAACTGGCAATTGATTTTTTGGCTCGAGTAATTTTGGGTAGTTGGCCGGTGATAATTTTTAATTGCTGAGCTACTGATTTTAAAGCTTTATCTTGGTGTTGATCTTCGGTAACACCAATGTTGACAACGATTTTTTGAAGTTTGGGAACAGCGAGAGGATTTTTATGCTTTAGTTTTTTAACTAACTGAGGCACTGCTTTCTTTTGATATTTTTCTTTTAAACGATTCATATTAATCCAGATCTGCTTGGCATTTTTTGCAAATTCTGACTTTGCCGCCGCCTTTGGTTACTTTATATCCAACTCGAGTAACTTGGTTGCATTTGGAGCAAATTATCGCCACATTGGCAACTGAAAGAGGGCGTTCAACTTCGACAATACCTCCTGGCTTGTCTTTGCCTTGAGGTTTAACATGGCGTTTATAAATGTTGATGCCTTTGATGACAACTTTAGTATCGGTGGGCAAGACACGGTCTATTTTGCCTTGACGACCTTTGTCTTTACCTCCAGTGATTTTGACTGTATCTCCTACCTTTAGCTTCATTTCGTTGCTGTGCTCCTCAATGCAGGCATAATGATTGATATTTTATAGAACTTCTGGTGCTAATGATGCGATTTTACTAAAACCAGCTTCTTTAACTTCTCTAGCAATAGGTCCAAAAATACGAGATCCTTGAGGTTCTTTGTTATTTAGACCTTGAATAATAACAGCAGCATTGTCATCAAATCGGATATGAGTACCATCTTTTCTCTTGATTTCTTTTTTAGTGCGCACAATTACTGCTTTGACTACCTGTCCTTTTTTCATTTGACCTTGAGGGTCGGCCTGAATAACGGAAGCAGTAACAATATCAGCTAGACGCCCAAATTTTCTTTTAAAACCTCCATGAACATGGAAAACTCTGAGTTTTTTGGCACCAGTGTTGTCTGCTGGGATAAGAGTGGTTCTTAGTTGAATCATGATTACTTGATAACTTTGATAATTTTAAAACATTTTTTCTTGCTGATGGGACGGGTGGCTTGGATAACAACTTGATCACCGTCTTTAATACCCAAGTCATCTTGGACTAGATATTTTTTGGATCGAGTAATGGTTTTTTTATATACTGGATGAGTCCAACGCGAATCAACTTTGACAGTGGCTGTTTTGGCTAATTTAGTAGAAATAACAATGCCGGTAAATTGTTGCATGATTATCCTTTCTTAATGACTTTTTTTGTCTTAGTCAAAATATTGTTAGAACTAGATTTTTTTTGAGATTTGATTGCTGTTTTCGTTTTGGGTTTGGTGGTAGTTTTAGTTGATATTTTTTTAGGCACAGATTTAATTGCTTTTGGTTTGAGTTTTTGAGACTGAGTTAATTTAACTGATTCTTGAGGTGAAGCGAGTTGTTTTTGAGTAATGATAGTGTTAACCCGCGCAATATCATGACGAATGGATCTGGCTAAATGAACGTTTTTTTCTTGATTGGTTTTAATTTTTAATCTGACAAGATTCAATTGCTTTTCCATCTCAAGTCTTTTGGAACTGAGTTCTTTTATATTTAACTGGTGGAGTTTAGTAATATCTTGTCGCTTCATAACGATTAGTTATTAATAAAAATGGTTTTAAAAGGTATTTTGTGGCCGGCTTTGCGAAAAGCTTCGCGAGCAATGTCTTCGGACACACCGGCAAGTTCAAAAATGATTTTGCCGGGTAAAACAACGTCTACATAGGTATCGATATCACCTTTACCGCCACCCATTTTGGCACCAGCGGCTTTTTTAGTAACTGGTTTGTCAGGAAAAACTCTGATCCAAAGCTTGCCGCTTCTCTTTGTGTGGTGAGTGATAGTTTTTCTGGCCGCTTCAATTTGGCGATTAGTTAGCCAACCACGGCCAGTGGCTTTGAGAGCAAATTCACCAAAATCAAGAGTGTTGCCGCGCGAAGAAATACCTCTACGCTTACCCCTGAATTCTTTACGGTATTTTCTTTTTTTTGGTTGAAGCATAATGATTATTTTATTTCTTTTTCACCTTTGTAAATCCAGACTTTGATGCCTACATAGCCAGATTTAGTAAGAGCCGGTCGTTGGACATAGTCAATATCGGCACGCAAAGTTTGAGTTGGAACACTGCCTTTAGAATATTTTTCAGTACGGCCAATTTCGGCTCCAGCAATACGACCTGAAAGAACAATTTTAATACCTTTGGCGCCAGCGCCCATGACTCGATCCATGGCTTGAGCTACAGCTCGGCGATGAGGATAGCGTTTTCCAAGCTGGTCAATTAATCGTTGAAGAACTAATTCTGATTGTAAGTCTGCATCTTTAACTTCTTTAACATCTAACTCTACCTTGGGAGCCTTGGGGTCATTGGCTCGTACTTTTAAAAGTTTGGCTAATTCTAGTTTTAATTGTTCAAGATTGGCGCCACCGCGACCAATGACAACTCCGGGACGAGAGACATTGACAGTAATTTTGATGGTATTGATAGAGCGTTCGATTTCAGCACTGACTAAACCAGCAAGTTTGAGTTTTTTCCTTAGAAATTCTCGAATTTTGTGATCTTGTAAAACATAGTGTTGATAATCACTTTTGCTGGCATACCAGCGTGATTTCCAATTGTAAAGAGTGCCTGTTCTGAATCCTCTAGGATTGACTTTTTGTCCCATAATTACCTCTTTTTAGCTGTTGATTGTTTTTTAGAAGTGGTTTTTTTGGAAGTTGACTTTGTGACGGCGGGTTTGGTGTCTTTTGATTTTGAAGCTTTTTTACCTTTTAAAACTACTTTGATGTGGCTGGTGCGTTTAAAAATTGAGTGAGTACGGCCACGACTAACAGGCTGCCAACGTTTATAGGTTGGTCCTTCCATAATTTGAATTTGGTCGATAAAAAGACTGGTTTCGTCTAATTTATTATTGTTTAAGGCGTTGGATTTGGCTTGGCTGATGACTTTGAGCAAAGCGATGGCAGCTCGTTTGCGAGTAAATTTGAGTTCGGCGATGGCTTGATCAAGAGACATACTTCTAACCATATCAGCAACTAAGCGCAATTTTCTAGGCGTTTGGCGGATGAATTTTTGGTGAGCAATGATTTGTTGAGTCATTTTAAGTCTTAGTTAGTAGGCGTTTAACCATACGACCGTGACCAGTGAATTTGCGAGTAGGGGCAAATTCGCCTAGACGATGGCCAACCATAGCTTCATTGACAAAAACTTCTTTAAAGTCACGACCTGTGTGCACTAAAAAAGTGTGACCGACAAATTCTGGCGGAATCTGTGAAGCTCGAGCCCAAGTTTTAATTGGCTCTTTTTTATTGGTTTGTTTTTGAATGTTTACCTTTTTTAAGAGCTTCTCGTCTACGTATGGTCCTTTTTTGCTGGATCTACTCATAATTCCTTTCTATTTGCTTCTGCGGTCTGAAAGTATATATTTGTTAGAATATTTTTTCTTTCTGGTCTTTTTACCAAGAGTGCGTTTTCCCCAAGGTGATTTGGGTGATTTCATACCGATGCCTGAGCGTCCTTCACCACCACCATGAGGGTGGGCACCAGGATGCATGGCAACACCGCGAACTGAAGGGCGCCAACCCATGTGGCGTTTGCGACCGGCTTTGCCGAATTTTATGGTTTTCCATTCAGGTCGGCTGACTTGGCCGACAGTGGCAAAAGAGTTACTACTGATGAGTCTTGCTTCTTTGCTGGGTAATGAAACTACAGTCCAGTTGTTTTCGTGAGATTGAATGGTGGCTGAATTACCAGCGCTTCGAACGAGTTGGCCCCCTTTACCCGGACGAAGTTCAATATTATGAATTGAAGTGCCAACAGGAATATTTTTTAAAGGTAGCGAATTGCCAATATTGGGTTCTATTTTATCACCAGAAATAACAGTGTCATTTATTTTTAAGTTATCTGGACAAAGAATGTAGCGTTTTTCGCCGTCTTGGTATACCAAAAGGGCAATGTTGGCTGTGCGATTGGGGTCGTATTCAATTGAGGTAACTTTGGCCGGAACGTCTTTTTTGTCTCGGTTAAAATCAATTTTGCGAAGAAATTTTTTGCTGCCACCACCACGATGACGAACAGTAATTCTGCCAGCGTTATTGCGACCGCTTTTTTTCTTGATGGTAGAAGTAACTAAAGATTTTTCTGGTCTCTTTTTGGAAAGAGATGAAAAATCCAGATCAGAACGGTGGCGACGACTAGGACTTGTTGGTTTTTGCTTTTTGATGGCCATATTTATTCTTTGACTTCAAACAGGTCAATTTTTTGACCTTTTTTTAATTTAAGAATAGCTTTTTTAGTATCAGTATGAATTACCTGGCGACGGAGTTTGCCGGTGCGACGACGTTTACCTGAAACTTTAACGGTGTTTATATTGATAACATTAACGTCAAATAGTTCTTCTACTGTTTTTTTAATTTGGCCTTTTGTAGCGTTTTTGGCTACTAAAAAAGTGTAGGAATTGTGGTTTTTGATAAGTTCAAGTGATTTTTCGGTAATAATGGGCTTTTTGAGAATATGAGTTTTCATGATTATTGTTTGATTTGAGAAGTAGGTTTGGTTTTAGTAAGAAAGGTGTTTTTTAAAACTGGTAGGCTATCTTTGGTAAAAATAATTTTATGATTTTTGATAAGTTCGTAAGTGTTTAAGCGAGAAGCTTGAGTGATTTCTACGCTTTTTAAGTTTTTGGTTCCACGAATAATAGTGTCTATGGGTTTTGGTAAAACTAAAAGAATGCGTTTAGTTTGAGGGACAAGTTTTGCAAAAGTGGCAACAAATTTTTTAGTTTTGGGTTCAAGTTTGTCTAAACCATCAACAATAATAATAGCTTTATCTTTTAATTGTTGGGTTAGAACGGCAAAAAAAGCTTTACGTTTCATTTTTTTAGTAAGCTTTTTTTTAAAGTTTTGATTACCAGTGGGACCATGGGCAATGCCACCACCAACAAAAATAGGGGCATAACGATCGCCATGGCGAGCGCGGCCAGTGCCTTTCTGACGCCAGATTTTTCGGCGAGAACCTTTAACTTCTCCCCTAGATTTGACCTTGGCGCTAGATTGGCGTTGATTGCTTAAATAAGAAGTAACAGCAAGGCTAATGAGTTGGGGCGAGGCGGAAACAGTAAAAATTTCTCGAGGTAAGTCGATTTGACTAATTTTTTTACCAGTGGTGTTTAAAACATCGATTTTCATGATTGATTATTTTCTTTTGTTTTTAACTTAGTTGTTTCCTGGATTTTGGAAGCTGATTTTTTTTGAGTGTCTGATTTTGCATCAGATTGGTTGTTTAAAAGACCAGGGAATTTACCCTCTTTGATTTTGGTGATTTTAATTACTTGGTTATAAGAGCCAGGAATGGGTCCTTTAATCCAAAGTTTTTGGGTTTTTGAATCAATTTTGATAATTTTTAAGTTTTTTACAGTAAAAGGAGTGTAACCGTATCGACCAGGCATTTTTTTACCCTTGTGAACTCTACCTGGATCAGTACCTTGACCAATGGATCCGGGAGCTCGTTGTCGATCTGACTGACCGTGAGTGCGAGGACCGCCCTTAAAACCCCAGCGTTTGATAACACCGGCAAAGCCCCTGCCTTTAGTAAGACCATTGACGTTGATTATGTCGCCAACTTTTAAAACATCGGAAATATTTATTGTGTCGCCAACTTTGACTTGGGGCTCTGAAAACAATTTAACCTCGCGGAGGTAGCGAGGTGTTTGATTTTTAAGTATTGATTTAAGATGTCCTTTGAGAGATTTATTGATATTTTTTGGATTTTTTTGACTAAAGCCTAATTGGATAGCCGAATAACCATCTTTGGTTTTAGTTTTAATCTGGGTGACAGTGCAGGGTGAAGCTGATAAAACAGTCACAGGAAGTCTAATGCCATTTTTATCCCAGGCTTGAGTCATGTTTTTTTTGATAGTCCAATAAGTATTTAGGTTCATGCTTTTTTAAATTAAAAAACGGCCGGTATACGGCCGTTATTTGACGTATCCAAAATTTCGCAGATTTAAAATACAGTAGTGAGTAGCAAGATCATACTTTCCGCTACATTTTAATTTCGATACCAACACCAGCGGGTAAATCTAGATGCATGAGTGAATCTATGGTTTTGCTGGTGGGTTTTTTGATATCGATAAGACGCTTATGAGTTAGGATCTGAAATCGCTCCCGAGCATCTTTGTCTGTGTGGGGTGAAGTAGTGACTGTGATGGCTTTTTTGTAAGTGGGAAGTGGGACAGGGCCAACAACTTGTGCACCAGTACTAAGAGCGGTTTCTAAGATCTTTTGGGCCGCCTCGTCGATGACCCGATGATCAAATGATTTTAAACGTACTCTGATTCTGCCTGTAGGCATAAAATTAAAATGTTAAACTTTAATTTAGTTAAATAATTTGAGCAGAAATTAATCCCGAGACTTTTGACTTCCCGGGATTTATTTTTGGATGTTAATTTTGTGTTTATTTGATGATTTTAGTGACAACTCCAGCTCCAACTGTGCGGGAGCCTTCGCGGATAGCAAAGTGGAAGCCTTGCTCCATAGCAACTGGTTGGATAAGTTTAACCGTCATTTTGGCATTGTCTCCGGGCATTACCATTTCTACTCCATCTGGGAGTTTGATTTCACCGGTAACATCGGTGGTTCTAACGTAGAATTGAGGGCGGTAACCCGAGAAAAAGGGAGTGTGACGACCACCTTCTTCTTTAGTCAAGATGTATACTTCTGCCTCAAATTCTGTATGGGCGGTAACAGAGCCTGGTTTGGCCAAAACTTGACCTCGTTCGATTTCTTCTTTTTCAATACCGCGAATTAAAATACCGACATTGTCGCCGGCTTGGCCTTCGTCAAGAGTTTTTCTAAACATTTCGACACCAGTAACAACAGTTTTTTTGGTGTCTTTAAGACCAATTATTTCGATTTGCTCATTGACTTTGACAACGCCGCGTTCAATTCGGCCTGTAGCGACGGTTCCCCTACCCTTGATAGAAAAAACATCCTCAACTGGCATGAGGAAGGGTTTTTCAAGATCGCGTTTAGGAATAGGAATGTATTCGTCAACCTTGCTCATTAATTCTGAAATTTGTTCTTGAGCTTTTTCATCGCCTTCCAGAGCTTTGAGTGCACTGATGCGAATAATGGGAATTTCGTCTCCGGGAAATTCGTATTTGGTGAGAAGTTCTTTTATTTCGAGCTCGACTAGATCAAGAAGTTCAGGATCGTCAACTGCATCAACCTTGTTTAGAGCAACCACAATTTTGGGCACGTTCACCTGACGAGCCAAAAGAATGTGCTCTCTGGTTTGGGGCATAGGACCGTCAGTGGCTGCAATAACTAAAATGGCGCCATCCATTTGGGCGGCACCAGTAATCATGTTTTTGATGTAGTCGGCGTGTCCGGGAGCGTCAATGTGAGCATAGTGGCGCTTTTGGGTTTCATACTCAACGTGACTAACGTTGATAGTAACACCACGCTCTCTTTCTTCGGGAGCGTTATCAATGTCTTCAAACTTATAGGCTTTGTCAGTAAAGCCTTTTTTGGCTAAAGTAGTGGTAATAGCGGCAGTTAAAGTGGTTTTACCATGGTCGACGTGACCGATTGTTCCAATATTAATGTGTGGTTTAGTACGTTCGTACTTCTTTTTCTTTGTGTCGTCTGCCATTTTCCTCCAAGTAACTGTGTCTAATTTTTAATTTACCTCTGATTGAGGTTTGGCTTTATTAATAATAGAACCTGCAATATTTGCTGGAACTTCGTCGTAGTGAGAAGGCTCCATATAATAGCTAGCCCTCCCCTGGGTCATGCTGCGCAATATTGTAGCATATCTGGTAAGCTCTGCCAAGGGAACGAGGGCGGTAATTATTCTGGTGTTGCCGCGACTTTGAGTGCCCAAAATTTGAGCGCGTTTGCTAGAAAGATCGCCAATAACGTCGCCCATAAAATCTTCGGGAGTGGTAACTTCGACTTTCATGACAGGTTCTATAATAACCAGATTGGCTTGTTTGACAGCGGATTGGACTGCGATGGAACCGGCAATTTTGAAAGCAATTTCTGAAGAATCAACATCATGGTAAGAACCGTCGTAGACAGCCACAGACATATCTATTAGAGGGAAGCCTGCTAAAACACCGTTTGCCATGGCTTCTTTAACCCCTTTTTCGATGGCAGGAATAAATTCTCGAGGAATGGCACCACCAGTGACCTCATTGATGAACTTAAAACCCTCACCACGATTTAATGGTTCAACGCGAAGAAGACAGTGACCGTACTGACCCCGGCCACCGGTCTGGCGGATGTATTTGCCTTCGGCTTTAGCTTCTTGTTTAATAGTTTCTTTATAGGCTACTTGAGGATTACCGACATTGGCTTCAACATTGAACTCACGCTTCATACGATCAACTAAAATTTCCAGGTGCAGTTCACCCATACCAGAAATAATGGTTTGGCCGGTTTCATGATCAACTTTGATTTGAAAAGTAGGATCTTCTTCTGAAAGTTTTTTTAATGCAAGTCCCATTTTTTCCTGATCTGCTTTGGTTTTGGGCTCAATGGCAAGAGAAATAACAGGTTCTGTGAACTCGATGCCTTCAAAAATAATGGGGTGGGATTCGTCGCAAAGAGTGTCGCCTGTGGCGGTGTGTTTGAGGCCAACAATAGCAACGATTTCGCCGGCCTGAGCTTCTTTGATTTCTTCTCTTTGATTGGCATGCATGAGAAGAAGACGACCAACTCTTTCTTTTTTTCTTTTAGTGGCATTGTAAACATAAGAACCAGCATCAAGTTTGCCTGAATAAACTCGGACGTAAGTGAGTTTGCCAACATGAGGATCGGTTTGGATTTTGAAAGCAAGAGCGGCAAACTTTTCTTTAGAAGTAAGTTTTCTAACTTCTTCGGCTTCGGATTTGGGGTTTTTACCCTTGATGTCTTTAATATCTTGAGGTGAAGGAAGATATTCAACAACAGCATCAAGAAGTGGTTGAACACCTTTGTTTCGCAGTGATGAGCCGCAAAAAATGGGGACTAATTGATAGTTAATAGTAGCAATTCTTAAAGCAGTTTTTAAATCTTTAACTGAAGGTTCTTGGCCGTTTAAATATTTTTCAAGTAAAGCGTCGTCTGTTTCGGCAATTTGTTCGATTAATTTTTCTCTGTGTTTGCTAACATCGACTTTTAAGTCGTCGGGAATGTCTTGAGTGGTGTACTTGGCTCCAGTTTCATCGCCTTCCCAAACTAAAGCGGTTTGTTCTAGGAGTAAACAGATTCCTTTAAAGCTTGATTCTTTGCCAATAGGTAATGCCATGACGGCAGTAGGGGCAGACAGTTTTTCTTGAATATCTTTGACAGTGGCTAAAAAGTCGGCGCCAAGTTTGTCCATTTTATTTACAAAACAGAGTCGGGGAACATTGTATTTGTCTGCTTGACGCCAGACTGTTTCTGATTGGGATTGAACACCTTCTTGGGCATCTAAAACAGTAATCCCTCCATCTAGGACTCGGAGGGATCTTTCGACTTCGGCGGTAAAGTCAACGTGTCCGGGAGTATCGATAATGTTAATGCGGCAAGATTCTTGAGAAAGGGCACCTTTAGTAGTAGGAGTCCAAAAAGTGGTAGTGGCAGCAGACATAATAGTGATGCCGCGTTCTTTTTCTTGCTCCATCCAGTCCATTTGAGTGGTGCCTTCGTCGATATTGCCGATTTTGTAAGATTTACCAGTGTAGTAGAGAATTCTTTCTGTAGTGGTAGTCTTGCCAGCATCAATATGAGCGATGATGCCAATATTTCTAATCCGATCTAAGGGTAAATTTCTATCTGTTGGAGTTTGAGATTTCTTGTCGGCCATAAATGGTTACCAACGAAAATGTGCAAATGCCTTATTGGCATCGGCCATTTTGTGAGAGCCTAATTTGCGTTGAATAGCTCCTCCTTGGTTTTGATAGGCGTCAATTAATTCAGCGGCTAGTTTTTCAGCATAGGTGCGATGATCTTTGTTGGAGCGTTTTCTGGCTTCAAGAACTAACCAGCGAATTGCTAGAGATGAGCCACGATTACCTTTAACGGGAATAGGCACTTGGTAAGCAGCGCCCCCAACACGGCGAGAGCGAACTTCCATTTGAGGAGTGATGTTTTTTAAAGCGATTTCAAAAACTTCCAGAGGATCTTTTTTAGTATTTTTCTTGATAAGGTCAAAGGAGGCGTAAATTTGTTTTTGAGCAACGGCTTTTTTGCCGCTTTTCATAGAGCGGTTTATAAGCCTGGTAACTTGATTGCTATTGTAGAGAAGGTCTGGGGTAATCTCGCGTTTTTTGGTTTTTTTGGCGCGCATGTAAATTAGTATTTAGTATTAAGTGTTTTCTGTTGCAGGCTTGGCTGAATCTGTCGAAGTGTCAGATGATTCGTCTGCTGTTTCCTCTTGTGTTTGAGAGCCGGCAACAGTGACTTTGCCACCTTTTCTGGTGCCATATTTGCTACGAGAAGTAGATCTACCTTCGACCCCTGAGGTGTCATATTTACCACGAACAATATGGTACTTAACTCCAGGCAAGTCCCTAACTCTGCCACCACGAACTAATACAATAGAATGTTCAGCTAAATTGTGGCCTTCTCCCATGATGTAGGCAGTAACTTCTTGTTTATTACTGAGTCTGACTCTAGCAACTTTTCTTAGGGCTGAGTTTGGTTTTTTAGGAGTCATTGTTTTGACAATAGTACAAACTCCCCGTTTTTGCGGGTTAACAGTACTTATCATACGATTGGCTTGAGTATTAAAACTACGACGCAAGGCTGTAGATTTAATTTTTCTGATTTTTTGCTTGCGGCCTTTTCTGACCAGTTGGTTAATTGTAGGCATTCTTTAATTTCTAATTACTAATTGACCTAATTTCTAAATAATATGTTCAAAAATTTAAAAGAATAAAAAAACAGCGGTGGAAACCGCTGCGGTGGTTTTTCCTTTTTAGTTGTTTACCAGCGCGTGTTCCCTCCTTTTTTACTCATCTTGAGTAATTGTAACAAAACCAGGCTAAGAGTGCAAACAAACTGATTAATTCAGCTTGGCACGTTTAGGACTGGTAGGTATGAGGCGACCAATAATGACGTTTTCCTTGAGTCCTAATAGGTTGTCTATTTTGCCTTTGACAGCAGCGTCAGTTAAGCGGTTAGTAGTATCTTGGAATGAGGCGGCAGAAAGCCAAGATTGAGTAAAGAGACTAGATCGTGTGATGCCCAACATAATAACGTTTGCAGTTGAAGGTTCTTCGCCTTTGGCAATGGCTTCGTTGGCTTGCTTAAAACGATCTTTGTCAATTACTTGGCCGGGAAGAAGTTGAGTATCGCCAGAATTTTCGATTTTGACTTTGTCACTCATTTTGCGAATGATAACCTCAAAATGACGATCGTTGATAGGAATGCCCTGCGATTCGTAAACAGCTTGAATTTCTTTTAAAAGATAGTGTTGAGCCTCACGCAAACCCTTGATGTTTAAAACATCTTTGATGTCTAGTGATCCTTGAATCAGTTGGGCTCCGACAGGAACAAGATCGCCGGTTTTGACTTTTAAGACACTAGTTAACGGAGCGGTGTATTCTTTTGATTCTTGAGGTTTTGTGGTGGTGGTAATAGTAAAAACATAACCCTGATTAGTTTCTTCAACTTTGACTTTACCGGCAATTTCAGTCATGGGAGAAAGAGCTTTGGGAACACGAGTTTCAAATAACTCTTCTACTCTAGGTAGACCTTGAGTCACGTCTAAACCAACAATACCACCAGTATGCTTAACACGCATGGTTAGCTGAGTACCAGGTTCGCCAATGCTTTGAGCAGCAACAACACCAGCGGGGGTGCCTATCTCAACAAGATCTTTATTGGTGGCTAAATCACGACCATAACAAGCGGCACAAATACCATAGGGAGTTTGGCAAGTTAAAGGGGAACGAACAGCAACTTTATTAATACCGGCGTGGCGGAGTTGTTCGGTAGCTTCTTCATCAATGAGACTATTTTTCTTGATTAATACTTTTTTGCTTTTGGGATGTTTGATGGTTTTTAAAGATAGGCGACCAGCAATACGGGCTTGGAATTTGGAAGCACGAGATCCTTCACGCACAATATCGATACCGTCAGTAGTATTACAATCTTGCTGGCGGATAATGGCGTCGTGAGCAACATCAACCAGGCGACGAGTGAGGTAACCAGCATCAGCGGTTTTAAGAGCCGAGTCAGTTAAACCCTTGCGGGAACCTCTAGTGGAAGTAACGTATTCGAAAATTGACAAGCCTTCTCTGAAATTTGATTTTGTAGGAAGCTCAACGATTTTTCCAAGTGGGTCAACAACCAGTCCACGCATGGCAGCAAGCTGTTTAACTTGATCTTTGCTGGCACGAGTGCCACCAGAGTTGATGATAATTTTTACAGCGTTATTTTCGGAAAAACTGTCCCAAGTTTTATCGGCAATTTCATCGGTAGTTTCCATCCAAATTTCGTTAATGAGACGACGTTTTTCTTCTTCAGTGATAAGACCTTGCTTGAAATTATCTTGAATTATTGCGGCTTTTTTGTTGGCTTTATCTACTAATGCTTGTTTTTCCTTGATAATTTGATTATCTGCCACAGAAACGGAAAGGCCTGAGTCTGTTTCAGCCTGGAATCCAAGATCTTTTAGATCGTCTATTAGCTTCATTGTTTCTTCTTGGCTGGTGGTTTTGATAGCTTGATGAACTAGGTTTTTGATGGCAGCAGCATTGATGGGAGCATTAATAAATTGAAGTGATTGAGGCAAAACTTGATTAAAAAGAATGCGGCCAATAGAAGTTTTCAAAATAGTTGGGGTTTGGTTTTTGCCAAGTTTTAGTTTGACTTTGATATCTTGGCGGAGTTTGATTTTGAAAGTTTGATAAGCAAGTTGAGCCTCATTAACATTGGCAAAAATGGTTTGTACTAGAGGAAGTCTATGGTCAATGGAAGTTAAATAGTAGCAACCCAAAGCCATGTTTTTGTTGGGAATAGTGATAGGTGAACCGTCGGAGGGCTTGAGTAAGTTCTTCTCAGGCATCATCAGGTCAATGCTCTCTTTGATAGCTTTTTTGCCTAGGGGTACGTGAACGGCCATTTGATCACCATCAAAGTCTGCGTTATAGCCGGCACAAACACAGGGGTGAATTCGAATAGCACTACCTTCGACCAAAATGGGGAAGAAAGATTGAATGCCAAGTTTGTGCAGCGTAGGGGCGCGGTTTAAAAGAACAGGGTGTTTTTTGGTAATGTCTTCTAATATGTCATAAACTTCTGGTCGACGTTGTTCTAGAGTTTGTTTGGCAGATTTAACGTTGGGAGCAATGCCTTTGGCAATAAGCTCGCGCAAGACATAAGGCTTGAACATTTCTAAAGCCATATCTTTGGGAATACCACATTGATTTAGCTTGAGTTCGGGGCCAACAACAATAACAGAACGGCCAGAATAGTCGACGCGTTTACCTAAAAGATTTTGGCGGAAGCGACCCTGCTTTCCTTTGAGCATGTCTGAAAGAGAACGAAGCTCTTTTCTTAAACGCCTACGGGTAGTCCGAGATTGAGATGAATCAATAAGGGCATCGACTGATTCCTGAAGCATTCGTTTTTCGTTTCGTAAAATGATTTCTGGAGCACCAAGATCAATGAGATGTTTTAAACGATTATTGCGGTTGATAACGCGGCGGTAGAGGTCGTTTAAGTCGGAGGTGGCAAAACGACCACCAGATAATTGGACCATAGGACGAAGGTCGGGAGGGATAACAGGTAATATTTTTAAAATCATCCATTCAGGACTAAGACCAGCTTTTTTCATGCCTTCGATGACACGGAGGCGTTTGGTGGCTTTGATGCGTTTGGCACCAGAGGTAGTTTTGACATCTTCCCTTAATTGGGCAGACAGTTTTTCGAGATTAATTTCTTGAATCAATTCAATCACGGCCTCTGCGCCCATGCCAACTTTGAGGTGATTGGTAGCTGAATATTCAGTGAGTTTAAGATATTCATCTTCAGTAACAACAGCGTTGGGTTGTAAACGTTTAACCATATCTTTGATGGTTTGGTAGACTTCGGCAGCGTTATCAAGTTCGGATTCAAAGTTGTCTTTGATTTGAGCAATAGCTTGTTTACCCTTAAGGTGTTGTTCTTGTACAGCTAAGTCTTGTTGCTCCTTGGTTTTTAGTTTCTTTTTAACATCGCTAATAGCAACTTTGGTAGCTTTTTTGGCTGCCTCAATGTCTTTTTTAGCTTTACTTTTGAGTTCTTTGTTTTTGGACTCTAGATCTTTATCAAGATTTTCTAAAACTTGAATGCGTTTATCTTTGTCGACGGCTAAAACAACATACTGACTAAAGTAAATGATGCCAGAAAGGTTTCTGGGAGAAATATCTAAAATAAGAGAGAGTTTGGAAGGAGCACCTTTGAAAAACCAAACATGAGAAACAGGACTGGCTAGCTGAATGTGGCCCATGCGTTCCCGGCGGACTCGGCTTAAGGTGACTTCAACACCACATTTATCACAGATAATGCCGCGATAGCGGATGCGTTTGTATTTACCACAGGCACACTCCCAATCTTTAACTGGACCAAAAATTCGCTCACAAAATAGACCATCTTTTTCTGGTTTTAGAGTTCGATAGTTGATGGTTTCAGGCTTGGTAATCTCGCCATGAGACCAGCTTTTCATGATGGCTGGGGAAGCAAGATTAAGCTGGAGGCCTTTAAAATCAATAATGTTTTTCATAGTTATTGACCAGTACTTTCTTGAATTTCGGACCCGCCAGTTGGCGAGGCAGGTTTGGCTGATTTTTGTTTTTTAGTTTTGGGTTTTGGTTTATCTAAAGGTTTATCTTTATCATCTGATTGATCATCTGAAGAATCGTCGGTAGAAGTGGTTGAGGCAGAGGATGAATCAGATGAAGCACTTTCATCTGCAGGAGTGTCGATGGCTTCTTCTTCGACGACCTCAATTGGTTTGACTTCTAAGCACAAACTGTTTAATTCTTTAACTAACACTTTGAAGGATTCAGGTACAGTGGCTTCGGGAACTTCAGTGCCTTTAACAATGGCTTCAAAAGCTTTGGAACGACCAACAACGTCATCGGATTTAATGGTAAGCATTTCTTGTAGAGTATGGGCAGCGCGATGAGACTCGAGAGCCCAGACTTCCATTTCACCAAGACGCTGACCACCCATTTGTGCTTTACCACCCAAAGGTTGTTGAGTAACCAGAGAATAGGGACCAGTGGAGCGAGCGTGGGTTTTATCTTCGACCATGTGAGCCAGTTTTAAGATGTAGCCGATACCAACAACGCTTTTTTCTGTATAGGCTTCGCCAGTACGACCATCGTAGAGTTGAACTTTGCCAGAAACAGGAAGGTTGGCTTTTTTGAGTTCAGCTTCGATTTTATCTTCAGACACAGACTCAAAAACTGGAAGAGAAACTTTGTACCCAAGTTTGAGCCCAACCCATCCTAGATGAGCTTCAAGTAACTGGCCTAAATTCATACGAGTAAGAACTGATAGAGGAGAAATGATAATGTCAACGGGAGTACCATCTTTAAGGTAGGGCATGTCTGCAGCGGGAACAATTTTGGAAATGACGCCTTTGTTGCCATGACGACCAGCTAACTTATCTCCAACAGTTACTTTTCTCATTTGGGCGACTTTGATAATAACTTTTTTAAGAACTCCAGGATCAAGTTCGTCACCTTCTTCTCGGTCTAAGATTTTAATATCGATAACAGTTCCGTATTCACCATGAGGCATACGAAGTGAAGTGTCACGGACTTCGCGAGCTTTTTCACCAAAAATTGCGCGCAAGAGTCTTTCTTCAGCAGTAAGTTCTGTTTCTCCTTTGGGAGCGATTTTGCCCACTAAGATATCGTTGGGGCCAACTTCGGAACCAACAATGACAATGCCATCTTCGCCTAGATTTCTTAAATCTGATTCGCCGACATTGGGAATATCACAAGTAAGCTCTTCGGGGCCAAGTTTGGTATCCATGATTTGAGCATCGTATTCGTTGATATGAATAGAAGTTAAAGTGTCATCTTTGACTAGGCGATTAGAAATAATGATGGCATCTTCGTAACCTAAACCATCAAAGGCAGTGTAGGCAATAAGTAAGTTTTGACCTAAGGCTAATTCGCCATCTTGAGAGGAAGGGCCGTCGGCGAGCAAATCTTCTGCTTTAACTTTTTGGCCGACAGTTACAACTGGACGCTGAGAGTAGCAAGTGGATTGGGCAGTACGAACGAATTTTTGCAAGTGGTAAGTTTCCTCATTACCTTTAACGCTAATAAACTCGCGATCTTTGGCAACTTGTTTTAAGTGAGTTTTATCCTTGGCAGCAACAGAAACAATGATTTTTTCGGCATCAGCAAATTTAATAGTTCCTGAGTGACGAGCAAAAACAGCACGCTCCATTGCTTTGATAACCGTCTTTTCCATACCAGTGCCAACAATAGGTGATTTGGGAGTAACTAAAGGAACAGCCTGACATTGCATGTGGGTACCCATCAAAGCTCGGTTGGCTTCATCGTGAGCAATAAAAGGAATTAAAGATGCAGAAGTACCTACAACCTGGCGAGAAGCAATATCAATGTATTCAACTTGAGTGACGGGGGCTTCTAAGAATTCTCCTTGATAGCGAACAGGCACCCAGTCTTGAGTGATGTATCCGTTTTTGTCGATGGCGATTTCAGCGTGAGTAACATAGTGATCTTCTTCTTCGTCAGCAGAAAGATAAACCACTTCATTGGAAACTTTCATTTTGGTTTTGCCAGAACGAGCGATTGGTTTGACTTTGCGGTAAGGAGCTTCCAAAAAGCCAAATTTATTGGTACGAGTGTAGAGAGCCATGTAAGTAACCAAACCAATGTTGGGACCTTCAGGAGAACGTACTGGACAAATGCGGGAATATTGAGAGGAATTGATATCACGCATACTAAAAGAAGCTCTTTCTCTAGTAACACCGCCTGCACCCATGACAGAGAGACGGCGGAGATTGTCGATTTCGGATAAAGGATTAGTTTGGTCAAGAATGGTGGAAAGTCTATTTCTTCTAAAAAATTCAGAAATTGTGGCAATAATAGGCCTAGCGTTAACTAGGGAACTTGGAGTAATGAGTTCGTCTGTTTTAGTGAGAGACATTTTTTCGCGAATGGAGCGTTCTAAACGAAGAAGACCAATGCGAAAAGAGGTGGTTGTAGTTAATTCACCAACGCGACGAACGCGGCGGTTACTCAGATGGTCGATGTCGTCAACTTTACCTCGGTTGTTTTGAAGCTTGATTAAGTATTTGAAAGCAGCAACAAAATCTTCTCTAGTAAGGACTTGGTTTTTAGGTATGTTTTCCACATTGATACTAAGCCGACGGTTTAATTTATAACGACCAACTTTGCCTAAATCGTAGCGGCGGGAATCAAAAAAGAGCTGATTAAAAAGCTCTTGGGCGTTTTCTAAAATCGTGGGTTCTCCAGGACGCATTTTTTCATAGATTTCAATTAAAGCTTCTTGTTGAGTTTTGGTGGAATCTTTATTAATAGTGGCTTGAATGTATTGATGATTTTTGTCGGTATCAACGTCTTTGAAAGTTTTAAGAAGTTCTTCATCGGTGGTAATGCCAAGGGCCCTTAAGACAGTGGTGCCCCAAATTTTGCGGTGACGATCAATTTTGACGGAAATGGTGTCGTTTTTGGCAACTAAGATTTCCAGCCAAGAGCCGCGCAAGGGGCGGAGTTCACCGCGATAAAGCATGCGGCCGGTGGAAAGATCTGGTTGACCGGAATAAAAAACGCCCGGAGAACGGACGAGTTGGTTGACTACTGCACGTTCGATACCGTTGATAATAAAGGTGCCGGTGGGAGTCATTTTGGGAACGTCACCTAAAAAAACTTTTTGCTTGGTAACTTCGCCTGTTTGTTTGTTGGTGAGAGTGGCTTCGACTTTGAGAGAAATTTCGTAGGTCAAACCTTTGGCTTTGGCTTGGGAAGGAGTAAGTTTAGAAGAACCGATTTCGTGAGAACCAAATTCAAGTTGCCAGTTTTTACCAGTAAAATCTTCGATGGGGTTAACTTCTTGCAAAAGTCCTTTGATGCCCTCACTCAAAAACCAGTCATAAGATTCTTGTTGAATTTTGACTAGGTCGAGTTTGGGCAAAGGTAAGTCTGTTTTGCCCCAAAATTGGCGCTTGGGATTTTTATGAGCCATGATCTTTTAAACAAGGCAGGTAAATTAACAGGCAATAAAAACAAGGCAATGTTTGCCTTGTTGAAAAAATAAACTAGTTAGCTAGTGGTGAGATAAATCAAGGAAACTCCGGAAAACTTGATTATAATAAAAAGCCAAAAGAGACGTACAAAAGTACGCCTATTTGCTAGGCTACTGAAATGAGTTTAGCAAGTGGAGAAATGGTTGTCAAGTGGGGGTTTAGCGAAGGTAGCGAGAAATGTTGGCGTTGTGTTGTTCGATAGTTTCAGAATAGTGCATGTTGCCGTTTAGATCGGTTAGATAAAACCAATGGTCGGAACTCTCAGGATATATAGCGGCCTTAATAGAAGAAAGGCTGGGGCTACTAATTGGACCTGGAGGTAAACCAGTATTTTGATAGGTGTTATAACCAGAGGTAATTTTTTTATCTGCTGCTGAAGGTTCTCGCCACCAAGTGTCTTTAAGGCGATCAAACCCAAGAGCAAACTGAAGAGTAGCATCGACTTGAAGAGGCCAGTCGGCATCCAGGCGTTTCCAAAGAATGCCGGCAACTAGTGGACGATCAGCTTCTTTTCTAGCTTCTCGTTCGACCATAGAAGCGACAGTGATGACTTGGTCTAGAGTACGATTGGACTCAGTAATGTCTGTTCTCATTTGATTAGTGATGCGTTTGTCAAAGGTACTAGTGATGATTGAAACAATAGTAGTAGTGGTGGCATCGCGAGGAAAAAGATAAGTGTCGGGAAAAAGATAACCTTCGTCGGATTTGGTTAAGTTTATAAACTCTTGTTTACTAAATTCGGCGCCCCGGGAAGTGAATTCTGACTCAATAGCTTCGGCCATTTCTTCACGGCGCCAACCTTCCAAAAGAGTAACCCAAATATCGAGAGTGCCATGAGTGAGTTCTTGGGCGATTTCTAAGGTAGTCATGTCGGGGCGAAGACGAAAATCACCGGCTTCAAGTTGGCTGGTTAAACCCTCTTTGACAACAGTGATTTTGAAAGCAACTTTGGAGCGAATAAGACCGGAATCCTTTAATTTGGTGCCAATTGCGTCGATACTATCTCCTTTAGTAACAACAAAAATTTGAGCAGTAGTACTTTTGGAATCAACTGGTCGAGCGGTGAGAATAAACCAAATAAGGGCGGCAACAGCGATGGCAAAAAGAAAGAGAATAATTTGAATCAGGGGAAATTTTGGAGAGAGTGAGCGGCGAGACATAAGGGGAAATAAAATTTATACTTCTTCAAAAAGGGCGCGACGATATTTTTTAGTTTTACTATTGTAGATAAAGATGCGACCACATTTACAGGTAACTTTTTCGCCTTTTTTGTGACTAGTTCTTTGGCCTTTGGAAAGAGGGGCACCACAACCAACACATTGTTTACGAGAAAGAAGCCATGCCTGGACAGGAGAAATGATGTTTTTGAACATAAGTAGTTTAGATTTTATCAGGTTCTGGAAGAGTGTCCAGATGGGTGTTTAAATCAATAAAATCTTGCAAAATGGCGGTGGCGGCATAGTGGTCGGTTTTTGCTTCGCGTTTTTGTTTTTTTGCTTTGGCTTGAGCCAGTTTGCGACGAGCTTCTTGTGAAGTTAGAGTTTCGTCGTGAAAGTAGATGGGCAGGTTAATAATTTCCTTTAATTTAATGGCAAATTGGCGAGTGGTTTGGGCCATTTGACCTTCGGAAATACCAATGATAAGAGCGTTAATATTGTAGTTTTCCACTAATTTGGGAATTGTGGTGATAACTTGATTGGTAGGAATGGTTTTGAAAGGCTCGGCCAAGGGAGTGGTGGCGATGGCAATGCCAGTCCATTGAGTGCCGTAATCCAGACAGAGTAAATTAGCTTGCATAGTGATATTTTAGCAAGAAAATAATAAATTATTGAAAGTCGGTGAGTTGGGCGAGGATAATGCCGCGGCGAAGATAGGTGCCTTCGGGCACACAGGTGATGAGTTTTAACTCTCTGTTGTTCATGCGCTGTTGGAGAATAAATACGTCTTCTGGTTTGACTTCTACTTTGTCAGTAACTCTATAAGTGTAACGGATGTCGTCATAATCAATATAAATTTCATCGCCGTTATCCAGCGTCATTATTTTACTAAAAAGACTTAAGTAGCGGTTGGGATTGTCGATGTCAGGATTGTAAAACTGGCGAAGGATAGAGTGACCAAAAATTACTGGAGCTCCGAGTTGGCCAGGCATAGCAGTGCCTGGATATTGAATGAGTGATTGTCTTAAATCTTCTCCGCCCATTCTAACTTCGGCTTTTTCGATATTTACTTTAGGGATAGAAACAGTGTAATCTTTGGCCGGTGATTGGTCAGCAAAAAATGGAGCAGAAGGAAACCAGTTAGTAGGATCTGTATAGTCAAGTTCTTTGCTTAGGATTTGAGGAGTATTAGGGCCTGATGAGGCAGTGAGGGCAGCCGGAGGAGCAAAGTTACCAACTGAATTTTGAGAAACCGGAGCAGTGAATTCATTTTTTTGAATATTGGGTGCAGTGAAAATTTGGTAGGAAAGAATGGGCCAAGCTACGTTGGCAATTAAAATACTTCCCAGGGTGATAAAAATTGCAGGCAAAAGGCGAAAAAATGTTTTTTTATATTTTGAAGTTGGTTGGGTGATGGGTTGAGAAGACTCAAGTTCTTCCCTATCCGGTATTTGAGGGGTAGGCGTTAAAGGGTTGGGAGCTTTGGTATAAATAGCAAGAGGCACGGCAATTTAATTTCTAATTACTAATTGACCTGCCTCAACGACAAGGCTGGCCTGATTTCTAAACAGAATAAGTTAACCTAATCAATCTAGTTTTCTTTGAGTTTAATTTCAACTGTAATGTGATCAATGCGGCGAGGGAAAGTACCGAGTTTGCCTGGAAGTTGGGGTTTGATTTGAGTTTCAATTTTGGAAAAATTGGGCAGAGAACTAAAGTAATTTTCAGTGGCAGGAGGATATTTACCTTTGATATTTTTGGCAATGTCGGCTGGATCGAGTTGGGGAACTAATTTAGCTTTGGCTTTGGCTTCAACTTTTAAGATTTCATCATCTTCAAAACTAGTGTCCAAAACTTCGATTTCGCTGGCCTGCTTATCAAGAGAATATGTATCGGGGATTGAGTCGGAAAGTAGGCCTTCAACCAAAAGGTTGACGTTTTCGATTTGATAAGTGTAGGCTTGTAAGCTTACTTTGAGAGTAAGCTTTAAAATTTTAATTTCGTCGTCAACATCGGCGCTGTATTCTTCTTCAATAATTTCTACCTCATCGGTAGAAATGACGCCTTGAATTTCATCGGCTCGGAAGGAGAGTTTATCAATGGCTTTTTGATTTAATTCTTCTTTGAGAGAATCAAGTAAGTTTTCTTGGTCTTCTTTGGATACTGCTTGGATTTGGCGCGAAGAACCACCCTCAAAAGTGCCAGTAGCAATGGCTTCAAAAGAGGTTTTGGTAAAGTCACTGACTTGCAGGCTAGTGTTTTCACTAATGTTGTATTCAGCACCAATGGCGGCAGCAGTAACGGGAGCAGTAGCTTCACCTGCTTTGATTTTGATTTCTCCAGGGCCAATTTTTTCAGTAGAGGCTGAGGCAATGTTAACTTCTGAATCAAGAGTAAACTTGTGATCAGAATCGTCAGTTAATTTGGTACCGGCAGAGAGAGTTTTGGGGCTAGTGGTATTGTTGTAAAGTTTGACTTGGCCGGTGGCGCTCTCGCCCACTAATTTGTCGCCAGTGGTTTCGGCTTCTTTGCTACCGGTGACTTCGACTGTGTCTTGGTTGGCAGGAACAGTGTTTGTTTCAACTTCAAGGACAGAGGTACTGGGATCGAGAGTGAATTTGATTTCTTGATCAATAATTTTTGGGTCAAGATAAACTGTTACTAGTGCCGTGGGAATATTCCAGTAAGCGATAAATAAGGCAAGAAATAAGAGGACAAATAAACCAATGCCGATAGGTAGAAATGGAGGCAGGCTGGCTGGGAGTTGGGGCAGGGTAACTTGGTGAGAAAAAAGGTTTTTGAATTTGGTAAAAATGTTGCCCATTTTTGAAGATTGTGGAAGTGGTGAGGTGGTTTTTGGAGGTTCTGGGGGAGATTTTGGAGTTGGTTTGTGGTCAACTTCTAATTTGGTGTCTGTGATGGGTTGAACATTAACTACTGTTTCTGCTTTGGCTTGAGTTTTGACAGGCTCTGGTGGTGTTTTGGACTCTGGAGGAGCAGGTCGAGACAGAGAAGGAGTGAAGCCAAATTCTTCGGCTTTGTCGGGAATATTCTCCTTTGATTTGGATTCATCGGCAGAAGTGGTTGATTCTTTATCCGACCCGCGAATGTCAAAACCTAATGATTTGGCAACTTCAGCTCCACCAGCTATGGCGACAGATTTAATAGTAATGTCATTTGAGAGAGAATCTATTTTGGGAAAGTGGAGAAAAGGGAGTTTTTCCTGCCAATTGTAGGAAAGAAGAACTTGTTTGGCGGACTCTAAATCAATATTGCCATCGTATAGAAGCATGCGGGATGGAAGAGAGTCTACGCCAGAAAAACGAGCTAGGCCTTCTTCAACATCTGTGCCAAGGTCTTCGCTGCGACCAACGGTTTGAGTGCCGACAATTTTACCAAGCCTAACTAGAGTGACGGCGACTTCGGTTTCAGTAAGGTAGAGTAAAATAGCTGTTGGTGGACCGCCTTCTTGTTCTTTAAGATAATGAGCTAAAGCCTCGGTACTGACGACAAAGCCAACTGGTTTTAATTCTAGTTTTTGAGCCAAAATTTTTAAAAAAGGTTTTTTAGTGTCAACAATAGCATCTTGTTTAATCCAAGATTCGGGCAACCCAAAAATTACTTCGTTTGGTTCTGGATCAACTGGCTCAAGGGATTTGGACAAAGAAACATCAACTGCAGTTAAAAGATCTTCGGGAGTATTACCTTTCCATTCTTCAACAGTGCCTGTGCTTATAACGTGAGTTTTACGATTTACTACTTGCCAGATGGCAGTTTTGACTGTTTCTTGAGAAATTTCAATGGCAATAAAGCGGCGAGGTTTGTCGTATTTTTTACCGATTTTGCCAAAAATATTGGTTAATTCCATGAGCAGCTTTACCGCCTATGAACTAGCAGAATTATTGAAGCACAGCATAAATTCGCCGCTTGCCAGCGCCGATGGCTTCTTCTTTTTTAATTTTAACACCACCTATTTGGTCTGTCGAGGAAACATGTGGGCCACCACAAAGTTCGCGACTCCACCAGTTGGAATTGGGATCTTTACCAATAGTATAAACACTTACTTTATCTGGATATGTTTCTTTGAAAAATGCCAAAGCGCCTGATTTTAAGGCCTGGCCTTTATCTTCGATGGTTTTGGTAACTGGCAAATCTTGTTTGATTACTTTGTTGATAAGATTTTCAATCTTTTGAATTTCTTCATCAGCGAGAGACTGAGAATGGGTGAAGTCAAATCGAAGTCGGTCGGCTGTAATATTACTCCCCTCTTGGTGGATATGATCTCCTAAGATGTCTCTTAAAGCTTTGTGGAGTAAATGAGTGGCTGTGTGGAGTTTTATAGTCGTTTCACTTTGATCGGCTAAACCGCCTTTGAATTTTGTGACTGAACCTGCACGGGAAATTTCTTGGTGGCGAGCAAATTCTGTTTTAAATCTTTTTTTATCAACAGATTTGCCCATTTGGGCTAGAAGTTCTTGGGTAACTTCTAGGGGTAAACCATAAGATTGATAAAGATCGAAAGCGACTTTGCCATCTATGGTTTTTAAAGACTCAAGTTGCCTGACTCCCCGATCCAAGACTAGGACAAACTTTTGGGCCTCATCTGAAATAACTTGACTTACTTTGGCTTGATTTTGTTTGACTTGAGGGTAAGAGTGTTGATAAACATTGGCCACTGCTGTAGTGAGGTTTTTGATAAGAGAAGTGTCGGTGTAGTCAATTTTAGTTTGGCGCATGGAGAGCAAACTCCTTCTAATGAGGCGGCGCATGAAATAGCCTTGTTCTTTGTTGGAAGGGACAATTCCTTCGACGCCCATTATAACAGCGCCTTTGATGTGATCGGAAATGCGGCGAAAAGCAGGGGCGTGATCTTGGTATTTTGAAGAAGTGTGGTCTGTTAAAACTTTGATTATGGGCAAAAACAGATCAGTCTGGAAGACATCGGTTTGTTTTTGAAGAATAGTGATAATGCGTTCAAACCCTCCACCAAAATCAACGTTTTTGGAGGGAAGAGTCTTGAAGGATTCATCCTTTTGTTTTTCGTATTCCATAAAAACTGAGTTGCCTATTTCCATAAATCGGCCACAGTCACAGTTGATATGACAAGGTTGGTTTTTCCATTTAGATTGTTCATGAAATTTATGATCTGGACCTAAGTCGTAGAAAACTTCGGAGGTGGTACCGCCAATTTCTCCAGGAGGCATTTTATTGGGTGTGCCGGCGCGCGACCACCAATTTTGAGTAGCATCATAGGAATAAATTTTAATGTTGGAATTAAAACCTTTTTCTCCTGGTAATTCTGGTTTGTTAGTTTTGAAAAGTTGTTGCCACAGTTTGATGGAAATATCATCTTTGGGAGCAATTTTGTCTCCAGCAAAGACGCTGACATAGAGTTTGTTAGGATCAAGGTTTATGGCTTTGGTGAAAAACTCAAAACACCAAGGAAGTTGTTCTTCTTTAAAATAATCGCCAAGAGACCAGTTGCCAAGCATTTCAAAAAAAGTAGTGTGGCGGTTGTCGCCTACTTCTTCGATGTCTTCGGCGCGAAAGCACGGTTGAGAATCAACCAAGCGTTTGCCCATAGGATGTTCTTCACCTTTGAGGTAAGGCACCAGTTGCTGCATGCCAGAGCCAGTAAAAAGAGTGGTGGGGTCGTCTGGGGGTACTAGTGGTGCTGGGGGAATTTGTTTGTGTCCTTTGTCAACAAAAAAATCAATATAAATTTGGCGAATTTGATCGGCTGTCATGAGGAAATTTTATCACAAGAGAAAGTTTAGAGTTACTTCAACGGTTTGCCGCGACGAGTGAAGGTTTTTCTCTTGGGTTTTTTGTGAGTAACGCGCTTTTTTTTGGTGGTTTTAGTAGGTTTGACTGCGATTTTTTGGCGATTTAATTTGGATTTAACTTGAGAAGTGGTTTTTTGAGCTATGTCTTTGGCTTGCTCAAGTTTGTTTTCGGCTTCTTTTAAAGCCAAGTCCGCTTGGACTCTGGCTTTATCAACTGAGTCTTTGACTTTGGTGGTGGTTTTTTTAAAAGTGGATTTGGCTTTGTCTGTTTCTTTGGTAATTTCTTTTCGCAATTTCCTACCAGTTTTAGTACCAAAAAGAAACATGCCTAGAGCACCTAGGAATGTGCCCATGAGAAATCCAGTAGAAAAACCACCAGATTTTTTGGTGTTACTTTGTGGGGAATTCTTCATTATCTTGAGCAGTCTTTTTGTGCATCCAATTACCAAACGATTCAACTACTTTTAAACCCCCTTTTAACCCTTGGATGAGACCGCCAAATTCTTCAAAAGGATTTTTGAGCCCAGTGACTACTTTATCAACTATGTTTAAGGTGGAATTGACGTGATGGATGGTTTGGCGAATTTCTCTTAAGATAAAAATTACTTGAATACCAACAATGACTAAAAGTATGGTTAAGACGCTAATAACAACGATGAGTAAAACCATTAAAGGATCCATAGAGATAACTAACAGCTAATAGCTAATAACTAATAGCTAATAGCGAAAAACTAATAATTAATAACTTAATTTAAGAGTACTGGGGTGGAGATCTTTTGTCAATTACTGAGGAATAATGATAACAGTGCGTTGAAGAGTACGAGTTTTATCGCCACGGCTAGTAGCTTTGAGGGTGATGATGTGCTCACCTTCTGATAAAGAAATGGAGGTAGAAAAATTACCATCAGCATCGACAAGGGTGGGCTGGTTATTGATTAAAACAGTAGCGTCGGGTTGAGTTTTACCCTCAATTTGAAAAGGTGAAGTTAAAGTGGCTTGTTCTGGTGGGGCAGTTAGGGTAAGTGATGGTGCACTAGTGAAGCGTAAGATTTGATGGGTAAAAAAGGCGGCAATGAGAGTAGCAATAATAATGGTGACGGCAATAAAAGTGGTTTTGGGTGTCCAAAAACTGCTGGGCCGAGAGATTGGTTCAGCCAGACTGCGAGGAATGATTTTGCCCTTTTTATCCTCGGAAAAATCACGGCGAAACATGGCTAAGGCAGTTTTGGGATTTACTTTGACTACTTTGGCATAGTTTTGAATAAAACCTTTGACAAAAGTGGCAGGAGGAAGTTGATTGAATTTGTTGGCTTCGATTGCGAGTAAATAATCTTGGCTAATTTTGGTCTTTTTGGCAATATCAGCCAGATTTAATTGCTGTTTTTTTCTGGCAGCTTTTAAGAGTTCACCGACTGTTTTCATTGTATGAGTAAAAAAGGCAGAAGATTATTAATCTTGTTGATGTTGAGCTAAATATGCTTTGGCTTGAGCAACGAGAACTTCTCTGGGCTTGGATCCTTCTGGAGGAGAAACTAGGCCAGCTTGTTGGAGTTGGTCTAAAATTCTGGCGGCGCGAGCGTAACCAATAGAAAGACGACGTTGAAGTAGAGAGGCAGAAGCACGGTCGTGAGTGATGATAACTTTAACAGCATCAGCAAACATATCATCAACATCGCCTTCGACTCCTCCCGGAGAAACAACTGTTTTGGTTTGATACTTGGTGGTAACTTCTTCAGTGTATTGGGGTTCGGCTCCAGTTTTTTTAAGATGGTCTATTATGCGTTTTATTTCGGGTTCAGAAACAAAAGTGCCTTGAATACGAGTGGGTTTGGCTTGTTCCGGAGGAATGTAGAGCATGTCGCCGCGGCCCAGAAGCTTTTCAGAACCTGGCCCGTCGATAATAACTCTGGAATCGACCATGCTGGTAACATTGAAAGCAATGCGGCAAGGAATATTGGCTTTGATAAGGCCAGTAATCACATCAACTGAAGGTCGTTGGGTAGCCAGTATTAAATGAATACCGGTAGCCCGAGCCATTTGAGCCAAACGAGTGACAGCGTCTTCTACTTCGGAGGGGGCATAGAGCATGATGTCGGCTAACTCATCGACGATGATAACTATGTAGGGCAGGGCTTGGAAACCTGAAAGTTCATTGTAGCTTTCAATGTTTCTAACCCCTACTTCGGAAAATAGTTTATAGCGTCTTTCCATTTCAGCAATGGCCCATTTTAAAGCAGAAACGACTTTTTCCGGATCAACAATAACAGGAGTTAAAAGATGGGGAAGATCATTGTATTGAGTTAATTCAACACGTTTGGGGTCAACAAGAATGAATTTGATTTCGTTTGGAGAAGCGCGAAAAAGCATGGTAGAAATGTAGGCATTGATAGCAACGGATTTACCCGAACCTGTAGCTCCGGCAATAAGAACATGAGGCATGCGAGCAATGTCGGCAATCACTGGTTCGCCAGAGACATTGAGCCCCAAAGAGACGGCTAATTTAGATTTGGCTTTTTTCATTATGTCTGAAGTAAGCATGCCTTTTAAGGTAACAAATTCCGGAGTGCGGTTGGGGATTTCAATACCTACTAAAGATCGACCGGGAATTGGAGCCTCTATTCTGATTTGGCCAGTTGGTGCGGCAAGAGCAAGAGCCATATCGTTTTGAAGGGCAGTGATTTTACTAAGTTTAGTTCCCAGAGCAATTTCAAGAGCGTATTGAGTAACAGCTGGACCAAGGTTAACTTCGACCACCCGGGCTTTGATACCAAAAGATTCTAAGGTTTTTTCAATGATGCTGGCACTTCCTTTGATGTCTCCCCTATCAGCTTCGCCACCAATTTTATCTTCAAGTAAAGACAGGGAGGGGGCTTGCCATACTGTGGTTTGGTTGCCGGGAGCGTTAGCAATCACTTGAGTACTGAGTTGGTCAGTAGTTTTATCTTTGGCTTTGGTTTTGTCAGAAGATTTTTCGTCCGCGGTTGTCTTTTGACCACCTTTGATTTTGATGGGTTGGGCAGCATTGGTGGTAAAACTGGGCTTACCTGGACGTTTGGTAATGGCTTGAAAGATTTTTTTAATGGCATTGATAAAATCTTGGGCTTTAAGCAAGAGCTCGTCTAAGGGAGTTTCAGTTAAAATCATAAAGCCGGCAAAACCAGTGCCCAGAAGAATTAAATATGCACCCAGAGGCATGACTAGAACTGAAATGTTGGTAAAAATTTCAAAACCGACAGAGCCGGAACGAGATAAGCCTAAAACGGAGGCAAATAGTAGTAACCCGCCGATGAAAACATTGGGTTTGGCTACGCTCCATTTAAGTTGAGTAAGCATTAAACCAGCGCTAATAAGTAGAAAAGGAATCATGAACATGCTGATACCAAAGAATTGACGAAGAAGGGATTGAAATTGGTTTAAAAGGACGCCTTGGCTAGAAAAAGAAATGATGATTAAACCACCAAGAGTAATTAAAAGGACACTACCTAGAGAATAGATAGTATCTTTTTTGAGTTTGAGTTTAAAGGGAGCGCGGCGGCGACCACGTCTGCGACCCATAATGATAACTTAGAACTAATAATTAACAGCGAAAAATAGTTATTATTAGTTGTTAGTTGTAACCTTTTCGCTATTTTGATCGTATCATACTCGAGAATAAACTTGAAGTTAGTAAGTTTCTAAGGGGTTAAATCTTGATAACAGCAGTGAGAATTAAAGGATGGCGTTCGGTTTTAACATAGAGTAATTTTTCGACTGCAATTTCGATTTTTCTTCTAGTGGATTTCCAATCAGAGACTTTGCCTTTTGAGGAACGCAAATATTTGGAAGTTTCTTTTTTAATTTGATTAATTAAACCTTTGGAATGCTTCATAAAAACAAAACCGCGCGAAATAATTTCTGGACTACCGATGAGTTGGCCATTATTTTTATCAACAAGAATGGCAACGATAACAATCCCGCTTTCTGCCATTTGCCTGCGATCAGATAAAACAATGTTGCCAACGTCACCGATGCCAAGACCATCAACTAAAATCTTTTTTATGCGCACTTCTTTGCCTAAATGAGCTTTGCCATTGGCGACTTCTAAGGTTTGATCGACTTTCAAGATAAAAACTTTGTTTTTATCGTAGCCTAAAGTTTGGGCTAACTTACGATATTGGACTAGATGGCGATAAGAACCACCAATGGGTAGTAAGTATTTGGGTTTAGTTAAAGTGATTAGTTTTTTTAATTCATCGGCACTGGCGTGTCCAGAAACATGAAGAGTTTCATCGTTGGTCTCAGGATAAGCAATGTCTGTACCCAGACGTAAAACATTATCAATTGCTTCATAAACATTTAGTTCGTTGCCGGGAATAGGTTCTGTGGCAAAAACAACTTTATCTTGAGGATTAATAGAAATTAATTTATGCTCACCAGCAATGGCGCGGCGCAAGGAAGATCCTTCTTGACCTTGGCTGCCGGCGATAATGACACACAACTTTTTGGGATCAACTTTGTTGATTTTTCTTTTGTAGATAATTTTGTGAGGGAGTTTTAAAAATCCCTGCTTCTGGGCGGTTTTGACGTTTTGCTCGATTGAGCGTCCCAAAAAAGCGATAGAGCGGCCGTGAGCCGCAGCAACGTCAACTGCTTGTTGAACTCTATGAAGATTGGAACTCATTACAGTGACAATAAATTTACCGTGGGTAGTTTTGATTTCTTTTTCAAAGGTTTGCTTAAGTAATGATTCTGAAAGAGATGTGCCTTGTCTTTCAGAACGAAGAGCATCGGAGAGAAGTAAGGTAATGCCTTGATCGCCTACTTTTTTGATGGTGTCAAAGTCAGATAAAACTCCATCTACTGGTTTGGGATCAAATTTAAAGTCTGAGCCATGATAAATGGTGCCTGCTGGTGTGGTAATGGCAAAGTGGCGGGCATCGGGAACAGAGTGGGTAACTTTGATGGGTAGAATAGTGAAACTGCCAATTTTGAAAGGTTGATTGTTGATGGGTTGAAGGTTGACTTTGATATTGTCGTCACGGCAACGATCCTTGACAAAAGCGGCAGTGAGGCGAGAAGCATAGATGGGAAAGGGTTTGAGTTGAGGGATGATGTAAGGAATGCCAGCAATGTGGTCGTCATGGCCGTGGCTTAAGAGCATGCCGACAATTTTATCTTGTTTATCTTTTAAATAGTTAATGTCGGGCAAAAGCAGATCAATGCCAAAAACGCTTGTTTCGGGAAAGCCAATGCCGCAGTCAATAATTAAGATTTCTCGATCGGTTTCATAGACAAACATGTTTTTGGTGACAGTGCCCATGCCGCCGAGCGGTATGATTTTGAGTGAACTCATATCAACATATTTTATTTATTAGCAATATGATAATTGATTTATGGAAGGAATAAAATTGCAAATCACAAATAACAAGATCCAAACAAATTATAAATTACAAATTTCAAATAATATAAATGTTTGTGTTTTAGGATTTGGTGATTGATGCTTGTTTGTTCCTTGATTTTTGATATTTGGAAATTATATAAGGCTAAGTTGTTCTTTTTTAGGCTCAGTTTCTTCCTTTGAGGTTAATAATGAGTTGGCTTTGGGGTCGTTTAAAAATTTAAGAATTTGGGTAAGTTTTTGAAAATCGGCTTGGAAATGACCCATCATATATCCGTTTCGCAAAGCTGCGGCCGGATGATACATGGGCATAACTA